>OGIJ01000038.1_pt1 | contig 84588 bp, 77 predicted proteins | sample 1571741 | NCBI WGS metagenome assembly OGIJ01 (sample SAMEA2582034, study PRJEB24529) | metagenome | biome: Human gut stool | place: China | collected 2011 | reverse complement strand
CAGATGAACAAGAAAAGTTCAATAATTTACCAAATTCATCTTCCCATATTTACCTCGCTATTGGAGGTACACTAGCAGCGGTTATTTGTATTAAAGACCCTGTTCGTGAGGAAGCAAAACAAGTTATAGCTGATTTACATACATTGGGCATTAAAAAGGTTGTCATGATGACTGGCGACTCCAAACGTAACGCAGAACGCGTAGCTGCAGAAATCGGTATCGATGAAGTGCATGCTGAAGTATTACCAGAAGATAAAGCGGCTTATGTAAAACAAGCTAAAGCTGAGGGCTATACAGTAATGATGGTAGGGGATGGCATCAATGACTCCCCAGCTATTTCTGAAGCTCATGTAGGTATCGCGATGAATGAAGGTGCTCCAATCGCTCAAAAGATTGCGAACGTTACTATTTCTTCCGATAACTTACAAGCTCTTGTAGACTTACGTCGTATTTCCTTAGCCTTGATGAAACGTATCAAAGCTAACTACAATGGTATCGTTGGCTTCAATGGTGCTCTTGTAGGCGGCGGTGTTCTTGGCTTTATGCCTCCGAGCCAAACAGCTTGGTTGCACAACTTATTCACATTGGGTATTGGCATTGAAAGCATGACTCCATTGTTGAAAGAAGATAAAAAGGAAGAAGAAGTTGTTCCTACAATTGATGTAACAGCTGACTCTGTAGTAGCTTAATAAAAGACCTCCATACTTGGTAATCATTTTGAACTGCACCCCAAAAATTGGACACAATTTTTGGAGGTGCAGTTTTTTATGTCAAAATATTCAAAAGAAGTAAAAGAAAAGGCTATCTATCTTTCTGAAAAAGGATGGGGTCGTTATAGAATTGCTAAAGAGCTTGAGGTTCCAGAAGGTACTGTAAAAAGTTGGCTATACAAATTTAAACTTAGTCATAATTTGGATCATAAAATTAGTAAACAAGTATTTTCAGCAGATTTTAAACGTAAAGTTCTTGAAACTAGGTGGAAAGATAAGTTATCCTTTAAAGAAACAGCAGAATTATTTAATTTAGACAATCCTAGTCTAATTGTAGCATGGCAAAAAAGATACTTAGATAAAGGAATCTCAGGATTACAATCTAAGCCTAAAGGTAGACCATCTATGAAACCGAAAGAACTAATACCACCCACAAAAGATCAATGCATTAAATCAGACAAAGAACGGATAAAAGAACTAGAAGCTGAAATCGCTCGATTAAAGTATGAAATATCTTTTTATGACGACTTTATGAAAGAAATGCGTGAAATTGCTAAACCTAACCGAGCTGTAAAAAAAAAGCACAAGCAATTGCCATAGAAAGATTAAGAAACATATATCCTCTTCAGTTTATGCTCAAATACTTTGGCATTAGTCGCAGTACGTATTATGCACGCCTAGCTAGCATAAAGAAGGGAGACAAATATGTTGAAGAACGAGAAGCTATTCGCACACTTGTATCGATGAACAAAGGTCGTTACGGCTATCGCAGAATCACAATAGCATTACATAAATTAGGCTTCCATGTGAATCACAAAGTTGTGATGCGTATTATGAAGGAAGAAAACTTAACATGTAAAGTGCGTCTAAAGAAGTACCGTTCATATAGGGGTACAGAAGGAAGAATTGCTCCTAATATTATTAAGCGAAACTTTACAGCAACAAAGCCAGATCAAAAATGGACAACAGATATTACCGAATTCCATCTGTTTGGGCGTAAGGTTTATTTATCACCAATCTTAGATATGTATAATGGTGAAATTGTATCTTATGAAATATCAGAACGACCTGTATTAACACAGGTGTTATCTATGTTGAATAAAGCCTTTAAGAGCAGGCCACATAGCAAAGGCTGCATCTTACATTCAGATCAAGGATGGCAGTACCAGCATAGCAGTTATCAAGAAACATTAAAAAATCACGCTATCATCCAAAGTATGTCTCGAAAAGGAAACTGTTTGGATAATAGTGTGATGGAAAACTTCTTTGGCTTACTAAAATCAGAGTTGTTATATTTGGAGAAATTTACTTCCTATGAAGATTTTATCAACAAATTAAGAGATTATATTGATTATTACAATACAAAACGTATCAAGCTCAAATTAAAAGGAATGAGTCCGGTAGAATACCGAACTCATTCCCCAAAAATAGCTTAATTATATCTGTCCAAGAAAATGGGTGCAGATCATTTACCTGTGTGGAGGTTTTTCTTTTTTGATGACATTTATCCTTGATTATTGTAAAATACAAAGAGATTACATATCATAGGAGATCTATATGAACATTTTGATAGATATTTGTAAGCGATCTTTTTATTTGAATTTATTTATCGTGGTAATTCCTATTATTGCGTATATGATTCATAATGGATCGAGTGCGACAGTAGCATTAGTATGGTATTTGTTGTTATCCTTATTTATGCCTTGGGCGTATTTATCGTTTAAAGACAGTACCTTTGGTGATGGTAAATCTATAAGCCGTATTGCGTATGTAGTGAGTTGGATTGCCATTCATGGCATTGCATACAAAGGCATTTTCCTAGGTGTAGATTTATCTATGTTGTGGGGCTGGCCAACTGTAGGCCGGGATATAGCTTTTTTAGTGTCTATGTATATTGGTGTCACCATTAGTCTAATTGTTGCTTACGGCTTAACTCGATTAGTGGGAGGCCGTAATGAATAAAAGTTTTTGGCAATTTACCTTTGTTTGCGCCCTCTTTGTAAGTGCCGTTACGACTGTGCTTTCACTAAGTGGTGCCTTATCATTACCAATATTAGTATTTCCAGTATTGTCCCTGGTGATACCATTTATGGTGCGCCGACTAAAGAATGCTAAATTTAATGATGACTTACCGTTGCATATGGGCTATCATACATATAGTTGGGCGTGGTGGACTGTATTTTCTTTTCTTCACACGCCGTTTAGCTTTAATGTAGACAATGGTATAACGAAAGCATTACTATTATTTGTAGTGTACTTTATTGTTCAAGTTCTTATTGAACTATGCGGTTTACTAGGAACAAAGTTTTTCAACCGTGCCCACCGTTGGGGTATGATTGATGAAGCCCTAGATATGATTGGCTATATTATACCGATTCCGTTCTTGTATATCGGGTCTATTCTACATATTGATTTGCAAGATCCAATGGTATATTTTATGTATGCATCATCAATGAATGTAAATATATTATTTGCTGAGCTTGTTTTATTGCTAATATCTTTATTGGTATTTGTATTTTACTTATATCCTCGCGATTTAGTATATAAAGGTGTGCGCTTATTGCGCATTGTTATTACTGCAGGTATGTGGCTTGCTATGAATGCTCATATTTTATATGGTGGCTATATTCCTGAGTTTATTTTATCTTTAGTTCCCACCGTTTTCCCAACGTACCAAGGCAATCCGCTTGTATTTATAACGCCCGCTCTTTTAGAGGCTAGTATGATTGGCGTAGCTGTAATTATTGGTGCATTGGTAGAGCGTGGCATTATTTCACGACGCCGTGAAAGTATTTAATTTCTAGTTTCGACTTATATCCAACATGGAATGAGAGCGAAGGAGGATTTATGAACAACAATGAACGTCTAGTGGATGATAACACAACTGTATCAATCCCCGACAATGAAAAGAAAAGCCCTGTGGAGCGTCCAAAGGCTGAAAAACAAAAGAAAAGCAGTATTACTATTCGTGAACTTACCATTATCGGTTTATTAGCGGGTATTACGATTGCCTTAGGCTTATCTGGTTATGGTATCATCCCATTGGGACCTCTCAATGTAACAACACTACATGTACCAACTTTGATAGGTGCCATTGTAGAAGGTCCTAAGGTAGGTGGCTTTGTAGGCTTTATTTTTGGTTGCTATAGCTTGTGGCAAAATATTACAGCGCCTAACATCTTATCCCCACTATTTATCAATCCCATAATTTCTGTGTTGCCTCGTGTATTATTTCCAATTTTAGCATATTTAGTATATCTAGTATTGTGGAAAGCACCTCAAGGCCCACGTATCATCGTTACCGCATTTATGGGCACAATCTTCCATACAATCATGGTTATGGGATTAATCTTCTTGCTTTACGCAGATATGTTTGCCCTTAAAATGAACCTTAGCCCAGATCAAGTATTAGGATCTATTCTTTTCTTATCTGCTACTCATGGTATTCCAGAAGCCGTTTTTGCCGCTGTTATCGTTACACCAGTTGCCATGGCGTTGCGTAAAGTATTGCGTAAAGATAAGCCTAAGAAAACTAATGGTGAAGATGTAAATGTAACAGAAGCTAAAGTCAGAGAACCTGAATTAGCTGAAACTATTACAGTAGAAACTAAAGAAGCTAGCGTTGGGGAAAAAAACTTAACGAAATAAGTATTTTACAGGCTTTTTATAAATATGATAAAATAAATATCATTCGATAAGTATTGAGGAGGATAACCATGGCTAAACGCATTCGTACTATCAACACTGAATCCTTACAAAAAACTGCTAAAACTGGCGGTTGTGGGGAATGTCAAACATCTTGCCAATCCGCTTGTAAAACAAGCTGCACAGTTGGTAACCAAGTTTGCAAACAAAAATAATAAAGAGGCTCGCTTAGCGGGCCTTTTTTATTTATGTTTTTAATACATACCTTGTATAGTATATCTTTATGACTCTTTTCATAACCTTTACGTTAGAAATGTGGTACAATTATCTAGAAAGTTCTATATACTAGACCTTTTACCATACATATCAATTGGAGGTACCATGTTAGAATTAAAACCAATGATCCATAAGTTTCGGATGAAGGATAACTACTACTGCTTAGATGTAAATAGTGGTATTATTCACGTTATCGACGAACTCATCGATAGAGTTCTTGATATATATGATGGCACAAATCGCGATGCTGTACATGCCGCGTTAGATGCTAAAGAAGATGCGGTAGAACTTGATGAGATTATGGATGAGTTAGATGAGCTCATTAAAGCAGAACAATTATTTGCTCCCATGAGTACAGAATTTAAACTTGTAGTAGGTGAAAAGCCTATCGTTAAGGCTTTATGTCTTAATATTGCGCATGATTGTAACTTAGCATGTAAATACTGCTTTGCTAGCCAAGGTGATTATGGCGGTGTAAAACGTGAGTTAATGAGCTTTGATGTAGCAAAACGAGCGGTAGATTTCCTCATTAAAATGAGTGGTCCTCGTCAACATTGTGAAATTGACTTCTTTGGTGGTGAACCGCTATTGAACTGGGATGTTGTTAAACAAACCGTTGAATACATTGAGTCCATTCAAGAACAGCACAATAAAATCTTTAAGCTTACATTAACTACGAACGGCATGCTGTTAACACAAGATAAGATTGACTATGTAAACGAGCATAAGATGAGTCTTGTGTTATCCTTGGACGGTCGTGAATCCGTGCATAATGCAATGCGACCTGTAGCAGGTAGTGGTGCTGAGTCTTATAAATATATTGCTAAAAACCTTATCAATGCAGTAAAACAACGTCATGGTTTAGAATACTATGTGCGTGGCACATATACGCATAAAAACTTAGACTTTACGAAAGATGTTATGGCTATGTCTGATCTTGGCTTTGAACATTTGTCCATGGAGCCTGTTGTAGGTGAAGATGGGGACTATGTTCTTCGCGAAGAAGATTGGCCAGCTCTTGAAAAAGAATATGAAAAATTGGCAGATATCTATTTGGAACGCCAATTAGAAGGTTGGGGTGAGAGGTTTAATTTCTTCCACTTCCGTATGGATTTGTACCGCGGTCCATGTATGGCAAAACGTCTTCGTGGTTGTGGTGCTGGTCATGAATATATGGCAATTGTTCCAAATGGCGATATTTACCCATGTCATCAATTCGTTGGTAAAGACGGTTTCGTCATTGGCAATGTGTATGAGGGCTTGCAAAATACAGAAATCCCTAAAGATTTCCGCAACACCCATGTATTCTCAAAGCCAACATGTGCTGAATGTTGGGCTAAATTCTTCTGTTCCGGTGGTTGCCACGCTAATAATATTACATTAGGTGGCGACTTAGAAACACCGTATGAATTTGGTTGTCGTCTACAAAAGAAACGAATTGAATGTGCCATCATGATCCAAGCTGAGTTGGAACAAGCGGGTATCGATGGTAGCATTCCTGTTGCTTTAGGTTAATTATTAATTAATTTCCGAGTATAGTAGGAGTTCATATGAAAGAAAATAGTAAACAAACTATAGAACGCTGGGGAATTCGCTATACCGGTATAGTTCAAGGGGTCGGATTCCGGCCCCTTGTTTCTATGTGTGCCCATTCTCTAGGATTAACTGGTATTGTGTATAATGATAGCCACGGTGTATATGTTGAAATACAAGGCCCTCTAGGGGCATTACAACTATTTTTAGATGCTATTCAAGAAGAGCAACCTCGTTTATGCCGTATCACTAGTCAAACAGTACAGCCCCTTACTATAAAAGTTGAGGAAACTATATTTTCCGTTGAACCATCTCCATTAGGAGAAGATGTTAGTACTTTTATCAGTGCAGACACGGCTCCTTGTGAAGATTGCCTTAAAGAGTTACAACAAGATAAGCGAAGACGAGAATATTCTTTTATCAATTGTACAAATTGTGGACCACGATATACGATAATCAAATCTTTGCCCTATGATCGGGAACGAACGACGATGAACGAGTTTCCCATGTGTGAAGCTTGTCTAGCTGAGTATGAAGATATAGAGGGCCGTCGGTATAGAGCTGAACCAAATGCATGTTCTCATTGTGGGCCTCGTTATACTTTATACAAGCCAAATCGCACGGCTGTAGATACGGTAAATGTATGGAATACAACGCGTGAATTGATCAATGAAGGTAGTATTATCGCTATAAAAGGGGTAGGTGGCTACCATCTTGTATGCGATGCGCGAAATGACGCGGTTGTACAACGTTTACGGAAGCGTAAGAATAGGCCTCATAAGCCATTAGCTATTATGGTTGGTTCATTAGATACAGCTATAGAGTTAGTTCAAATTAGCGATGTAGAACTGGATGTATTGACGGGGATGGAACGTCCTATCGTGCTATTAGAAAGAAATCATAATAGTTCTGTCCGTTTAAGTTCTCACGTAGCACCTGATAATCATATGCTAGGCGTAATGTTGCCGTATACACCGATGCATGAGGTCTTATTGCCCTCTGATGCAGCCTGGGTTATGACTAGTGGTAACAGAAGTGGTGATCCCGTATTATATAACGATGATCAAGCATTTAATGAGCTAGGTGAGGTAGCAGATTATTTTCTCGTTCATAATCGTGAAATCTACGCACCTCTTGATGACTCTGTGGTGATGGTTATCAATAATAAACCACGCTTTATTCGGCGCAGTCGTGGCTACGTGCCTGAGCCGATTCATTGTGAAAGCATAGAGTCCACACCGATACTAGCTATGGGCAGTGATTTAAAAAATGCTTTTGCCCTAAATAAAGGAAATGAAATTTTAATAGGACCCCATATTGGTGACCTAGAAAATGCATCTACTCATGAAACGCTAGAGTGGACGATTAATCGATATGAAAATTTATTTTCCATAGGACCTGAAAGAATCATCGTAGATAGTCATCCCCAATTTTTTTCCTCTCGTTTAGGGGAACGTATTGGTGCAAGCTTACAAATACCAGTTGTCACTATCCAGCATCACCATGCACATATAGCCTCCGTTATGGCTGAACACAATTTGTTAGGTTCTGTACTAGGCATTGCTATGGATGGTACTGGCTATGGTCCAGATGGAACAATATGGGGAGGGGAGTTCCTTCTCTGTAAAGGCGATCAATATCAACGACTAGCTCACATTCACGAGGCTCCTTTACCAGGTGGGGAAAAAGCTGTCTCTGAGCCTTGGCGTCAGGCTTTGTGGTACATACGTAATTATTATGGAAATGATATTCCTTCTGCTTACCAAGAATGGATGGAAAACCTTCCGAAAGGTTGGGAAATTCTAGATAAAGCATTACAATCTACAATGCCGATGATACAAGCAACTAGTTGTGGTCGTTTATTTGATGCTGTGGGATCTCTCTTAGGGCTAGGTATGATACATTCATATGATGCACAAATTACCATTGCCTTAGAAGCCTTATGTGGCGAAGAAAAAGGTTCTTTACTTGACTATAATTATGATGGGAAAGTTCTTGACTTTACGCCTACTGTACAAGCCATTATGGATGGCGTTGTACGAGGTGAATCGCGTGCTCATCTAGCTGCGTCTTTCCATAAAACGATGGCTATTGCAGTTTGTGAAACTGCAGCGGATCTAATGAAACGTTATAAAATTAGCGATGCTGCTATATCAGGCGGCGTATTCCAGAACCGTAAATTAGTAGAATTGATTCATCGTGCATGGCATGTAGGCAATTTATATATGAATGAAGCTGTACCAGCTAATGATGGAGGACTTGCTTTAGGCCAATTATGGCTTGGTAGTCAAATCCGATAGTTAGCCTGAATTACTTGTAGCGGCCATCACTTAATAATGATTGTAATTGTGATACAATCATATTAGATATATTTATATATTCTACAGAAGATTCTTTAAAAAGATTCTGATTAAAGTAAATTTTATTATATAAACGAGTGTTATTAGAAATAAATACAAGGAGATAGTATGTGTTTAGCGGTACCAGCCCGATTAATTGCTGTGAATGATGCTATTGGCACTGTTGAATTGACCGGTGCTACACGAGACTGTAGCTTGCTCCTCGTACCAGAAGCAAAGGTAGGGGACTGGCTATTAGTTCATGCAGGTTTTGCAGTACAAATTGTTGATGAAGAAGAGGCTCAAAAAACATTAGAAGCCTTTAAGGAGTTAGAAGAACTTGAAGAAGCTTACTTTGCAGGAAAAGCAGCACACAGCTGATGCATTGTTAAAACGTATCAATGCACTTCATGAGCCCGGTGAAATTGTGCGGCTTATGGAGGTGTGTGGTACACATACAGTGGCAATTTTTCGAGAAGGTCTTCGTCAACTATTGCCGAGTGGCATAGAACTTGTTAGTGGACCAGGATGTCCTGTATGTGTAACGGATCAAACTTATATGGATAAGGCATTAGCCTATGCAGAGCGGGAGGATACTATTATTGCTACCTTTGGGGACATGTTAAAGGTTCCAGGTAGTTATAGCAGCCTCAGTGAAGCTCAAACTAAGGGTGCTCATATCCATGTAATTTATACACCTTTAGAGGTGATAGAACTAAGTAAAAAATATCCAGAGAAGAAAATAGTCTTTTTAGCTATTGGCTTTGAAACGACTATAGCAGTCATTTGTGCTACGGTGAAAGCTGTTCACGAGGCAGGGCTAAAGAATGTTTTCTTCCTCGTATCTCATAAATTAGTACCACCTGCTTTGCGGGCTTTACTAGATAGACAAGAAGGTCATATTGATGGCTTTATCTTGCCAGGACATGTAAGTGTCATTATTGGCGAAGAACCATATGGTTTCCTACCTAAAGAATATGGTATTCCTTCTTGTATCGCTGGCTTTGACGGCTTAGAAATTCTATCTGCTATTGCTAATATTTTAGAGCAACGAAAAACTGGCCATATTGTAGTCGGCAATACGTACCATTCTGTAGTCATGCAGAAGGGGAATCCTGTGGCTCAAGCTATGATGAGGGAAATATACGACGTATGTGATGATGCATGGCGTGGTATTGGCATTATTCCAAACTCCGGCTTAGCTTTAAAAGGTGAGTATGCAGCATATGATGCGGAGCGTGCTCTACCCGTTGAGCTAGAGAAACCATCCCTTGATCCAAAAGGTTGTAAATGTGGACGAGTTTTGCAAGGCCTTATTAAACCAAGTGAATGTCCATTATTTGGTAAAAGCTGCACTCCGGATCACCCCGTTGGGGCTTGTATGGTCTCAGTAGAAGGTAGTTGTGCTGCTTGGTACAAATATGGATATTCCAGTGGTGGATCGACGTGGGAGGATTAATATGGAACGAGTTCGCTTAGTCCATGGTAATGGCGGTCGATTTAGTCATGAATTGACAGAGCGTTTTATTTTAAAATATTTTACTAATGATTTATTGGCTCCTTTACACGATGGAGCTCAATTTCCTGTTACAGCAGGGCGCATGGCATTCTCTACGGACTCTTATGTAGTACAACCAGCATTTTTCCCTGGTGGCAATATCGGTAAACTCGCCGTATGTGGTACCGTTAATGACCTTGCTATGAATGGGGCGGTTCCACAATATTTAAGCTGTGGCCTCATTCTGGAGGAAGGTCTTGCCTTTGATGAATTAGATGAAATTCTTCGTACCATGGCAGAGATGGCTAAGGCTGCAAATGTACAAATCGTTACTGGTGACACAAAGGTTGTAAAAAAAGGTGAAGTCGATAAAATCTATATTAATACTGCCGGAATTGGTATGATTCCAGACGGCATTGATATTGGACCGCATCGCGTAAAGGCGGGCATGGATATTATCTTATCTGGAGCTATTGGAGATCACTCCATTGCCGTTATGGGACAGCGATTTGGTTTAGAGTTATCTGATTCGTTACAAACAGATTGTGCTCCTTTAAATAAGATGGTTCATGCTGTGCTTGATAAAGTAGGTCCTCAAGTTGCCTTATTGAGAGATCCTACAAGAGGTGGTTTGGGTACTGTGTTAAAAGAAATGGCAGATCAAAGTCAAGTGGGCATTAAGGTTGAAGAAACGGCGATTCCCATTCATGATGAAGTGCAGTCTGTATGCGATATTCTAGGCTATGATCCACTCTATTTAGCGAATGAAGGTAAAGTCGTCTTAGTAGTTGAACCAGAGGTTACGGACCAAGTTCTTCAAGTTTTACATGGTTTTGAAGAAGGAAAAGAAGCAGTTCTCATTGGTAAAACCTTAGATAAAAATATTGGTAAAGTAGGATTGCAAACAGCTATTGGCGGTGTTCGTCTAGTCGATTTATTAGGTGAGGATCAAGTGCCACGTATTTGTTAGCTCTATAACTAGAAATAATAATTTAATTGGTTTACATAATTTCTTCTTTTTGGGGTGATTTTAGATGCTTTTTAAGTATTAGTTCTATTAGAGATTGACAGTACTCTATCATGATGATAGCATTAAATTAAGTTGTATAAAATTCACCACTCGTTCATCGTGTTTTTATACAATACTGGTATCTTTATGTGTAAGTTCTTATACTTTCACTAGAATCTATGTATAGAATTTGTTAAAATATAAGTATCTATAGGAGGCTTATTATGAAAAAGAAAATTATTACGGCTGTTCTAGGGATTTGTTTAACTACAACTGCATTTGGTGGCATCTTGACTACTCAAGCTGGCGGCTTAAGCAGTATTCTTGGCGGTGCAGCTAAAATTGGCGGCATCGGTATTGTGATTAACAAATTCGGTCCTCAAATTGACACTTTCTTAAATAAATTATTGAAACAAAATAACTTAAGCACAGAATATACAACTAAAGTAGTACCTATCATTAGTATTGGTACAAAAGGTTATATCGGTGCTGCTCAAGTTACTGGTCCTGCATCTAGCATTGAAGAAGTTGAAGCGGTTGCCCAAGTAGAAGGTAGCTTTAACGGCATGGTTCGTGTTAAAGGTTTAGTCCCTGTTGATAGCACAAACCCAATTGGTGCATCTCGTGTGCAAGGCGTAGGTGTATCTGCGATTATCGATTTGAAAATTTAATGGCCACTGAGCATATAAAATAGTAGACTCAGGGAATAAGCACGGTCTTAGGCCCGTGCTTATTCTGTTGTATAACAGTTATACATAAGATACGTTGTGGAGGAATTTATGAAGAAGCAAGTACTTACACTTTTAATGGCATCCCTAATTTCAGGTACTGCATTTGCTGCTCCTGGTACAGTAACAGAGAAAACAAATGTTTTGGAAACTACTGTATATGGTTCTGTACAAGATGGTGCCGTAGTGGACCGCATTAATCAACTTGATGAAACCGTGTATGGTACTGGTTTCAATGGAAACTCTGCGACATTGAGTAAACGTGTTGATACACTCTATAACTCCGTAGAAGGTAGTGGTACAAATATTTCTTTGCGTGAAGAAATGGACGCATTAGAATATACCTATCAAAATAGCATTAACGCAGGCTCCCTTGTTGATCGTGTAGAGAAAATGGAACGTAGCGTAAATGGTCGTATTGGCAGTGGCTCTTTGCAAAAACGTATTGTTTCTTTAAAAACTAAAGTATATGGTAGCAATGTAACCCTTACTAACCAAGTAGGCACATTGGCAGGTAATCAAGTATTTAAAGTAACTTTAAATGATGCTGTTTCCTCTAAAACAAGTCATGAAGGTGATACTGTATCCTTCACTGTAGCTGAAAATGTAATGGATGGCAATGTATTGTTAGTTCCTGCTGGCACTGTAGGTTCTGGTACGATTACGTCTTTGAAAAAGGCTCGTTCCTTTGGTCGTAATGGTGCCTTAGATATTACATTCGATACTATTCCTGCTATCGATGGTACAGAATTCACTGCTGTACAAGGTAAAGAAGCTAAAGACAAAACTCGTAGTGAAGTAAAAGCTGCTGGCGCTTCTGTAGCTGGTGCCGTTTTACTTGGCCCTGTTGGTCTTGTGGGCGGTGCATTCGTTAAGGGTAAAAATATTGAGTATCCTGCTGGTTCTACAATCTATGTACAACCACAAGACTCTGTAACTATTCAAGGTCTTGTTATCGGTGGTGACGGTTTAGCGCATAGCGATGATGAATTAGCTGATGCAGTAACTGTGCCAAATACAACTGGTGAAACTGAAGAATATGTTGAAAACAACGGTGCTGAAGAAAATGAAGCTGTAGTTGAAGACACTACTGAAGATGAAGAACCAGAAGAAGTGGTAGAAAATGTCTCTCAACCTATCGTTGTTGTAAAACGTAATCAATAATTAACAAATTCTTAAAGCAAGAGGAGTTCTAGTAACCATGAGGAAACGTAAAGTACAATGGCTGGCAGCGGCGTGTGTGTTTTGTTTAGCACAACCTGTATGGGCCGCTACAGAGTCAACCACGGTATATCAAGATCAATTGGATAGCGTAGGCCAATCTTATGCTGGAGAAATCTCTAAAGCATCTACACCTGAACATAGCAATATCCGTGTTGTACGTCGTGGTGAAAAGGCAAAAACTGCTGAGCCTACAGAGCAGTTACCTACTCGTATTGATGCAGACAAAATGTCGTATAGTGGTTCCACAGGTAATGTATATGCACAAGGCGATGTAGTAGTTACTCAAGGTAATCAAACTTTGATGGCTCCCCGTATCGAAGGTAATACGAAAACTACAGAGTATCGTACTGTTGGCGGCTATCGCTACTTAGAAGATGGCGGTAAAACAAAAGATATTACAGGTCAAAATATGACGTATCGTACTAGCGACCGTCATTTCACAGCTGACCAAGCTATGGGGTGGACCGATCCATATTATGTAAAGGGGCAAAATGCAACCTTTGATGGTCAAACTGGACATATGGAAAAAGGCATGGTTACTACAAAACATGCTATGGCTTTCAAACATACTCCAGACTATCGTGTGGAAGGTCAAGATATCAAAGTGTATCCTGGCGACAAAGTAGTCATCAAGAAGCCATCCTTCTATATTAAAAACTTTAAAGTTTTATCTTTGCCATCTTATACAGCGTCCTTGCGTCATGACAAAGAGAATAAATTTAGTATTTTCTCTTTAATACCAAGACCTACGTATAATAGCGATAATGGTATTGGTTTACATGGCAGTACTGAATATCCAATTGGTAAGCGTGGTGAAGCTTATCTTGATTACCGTTGGTATTCTAAAGCTGGTTTTAAACCACAGCTTGGGTATCGTCATTACTTACCTTGGGGGACTGCTTCTGTTGGTTACAGCAAGGAATCCAATGAGTATAATGATGAAACTGTATGGATTGAAAAAATCGGTGAAGTTCGCTTAGATACACATACGTACCATGTAGGGAAATCTCCAATTACTGTACGTGGTGGTGTTAATGCTGGTTATTGGAAAGAGGATTCTGTAAAAGGTACTCATAAAGAATATTATGCAGAGGTTTCTCATGATCCTATTAAACTCGGCAAAAACGCAGATTTGCGCTTCTTAGGCGGTTATCAACGCGACTACTATGGTTATGATGGTTCTATTCGTAGCATGCCTTATTGGGGGGCTAGATTCCAATCTAAAGCTGGCAATCGTGCAAATGTTTGGGTTAGCTATGATCAAAGAAATATTTCTTACAATAACTCTCCATATCGATTCGATACGACAGAGCTTCCTAAGGAGCTTGTTTATGGTGGCTCTTATAAATTAACTCGCCTAGATGATATTTCTGTAAGTGTTAAAAATAATATGATGAGTGGGGATATTGATTCTATCTACTACACATGGCATCGTGATTTACACTCCTTCGATATGTACTTAACATATAAGGATGGTCATAAAAACAGAGATAATCAATGGAAGATTAAATTTGTAGGTAAAGACTTTTAGTTAGGAGACTATTATGCAACGCATTAGAAAAGCCGTAATTCCAGCAGCTGGTTTTGGCACACGTTTCTTGCCAGCTACTAAGGCACAACCAAAGGAAATGCTTCCTATCGTGGATACTCCTGCTATCCAGTATATAGTGAAAGAAGCCTTGGATTCTGGTATTGAAGAGATCCTAATCATCACAGGTCGTAATAAACGCGCCATCGAGGACCATTTCGATAGTAGTGTTGAATTAGAATTACTATTACAAAGCCAAGGTAAAAACAAACAATTGGCGATGATTAAGGATTTAGCGGATATTAAGGTTCACTTTATTCGTCAAAAAGCACCTCGCGGTCTCGGTGATGCTGTATTGTGTGCTAAAGCATTTACTGGGGATGAACCATTTGCAGTATTACTGGGTGATGATATTGTTTATAACCCAGAAAATCCATGCTTAAAGCAATTAATTGATTGCTATAATGAGCATCCTGGTATTATCTTAGGGGCGCAATTTGTACCTGAAGATAAAGTTAGCTCATATGGTATTGTATCTGGTGAGGCTTTGGCTCATAACTTATATCGCGTTCATAACTTGGTGGAAAAACCTAAGCAAGAAGATGCTCCATCTCAACTTGCTGTATTAGGTCGTTATATTTTGACACCAGATATCTTTAACATCTTGGAAGATACTAAACCTGGCGTAGGTAATGAAGTTCAATTAACTGATGCTTTAGCCGCTTCTAAGACTGACACCTATGCATTGGCTTATGAAGGCATTCGCTATGATACAGGTGATAAACTAGGTTATTTGAAAGCAACTGTTGAGTATGCATTGCGCAATGAAGAGTTAGGTGAAAGCTTTAAGGCATATTTAAAAGAGCTAGATCTTAAATAATAAATCTATAAGGTTTAACATTATAAAAGAACCTATGATATATCATGAACTGCACCCCAAAAATTGTGTTCAATTTTTGGGGTGCAGTTCAATCATGGGTTCGTTTTATTTTTGTAGTACATTTAGCTAATATAGATATATTATTTTATATTTGTTAACAAATGGATAATGACTTTTGTTGACGAATGAAATGATGTTGATTATAATCAATTTATTGAATAAATAAAGGAATGTGATTATATGAGAACATTATTTAAAGCATTATGTAATAATGACTTAGATCTACCAGGTCATAGCGTTATTAAGCATATGCATTATGATTCTTCTGGTAGTGATGAAACTATATGTAAAATTGTATCTCAAGTTGCTAAAACTACTACTATTGGTATTATGGATAAATCAGGATTCTTAATGGTTGATTTACGACCAGTGCCAAAACAATTTAGTATTCGCACTACAATACATCAAGAGGAAATTAGCGGTGCTATATCTTTCTCTAAGAACGATATAGTACAATTCGTAAATGATATTAATGACACGAATCCAATTCATCGAGAGGGTCCTTATGTCGTACCTGGGTGCATGATTCTTGAAACATTGTGGAATTATTGGAATATTAGTAAATCTGCGCTGCAAATGGCGATTTACTTTCATGCCCCTGTCATTGCAGAGGATATGGTAACTTTAGTGGAGGTCCCTGAGGATGCTCATATAGATGGTTATGTGGGTGACACATTGGCATTTTCTGCTACTTTTTTTGGTGAAAATGAAGATTCCACATCTTTGAAACAAAGATATATTAGTTAGAGGTAATTATGGAAGCAAGACGTTTAACAAAAATGGCTTTATTGACAGCCTTATTATGTATTTCAGCATATATTTCTTTTCCTTTGCCATTTAGTCCAGCTATGGTAACGGCATTGACTTTGGTAGCTACATTGACTGGTTTGTTGTTGCAACCAAAAGATGCATTTATTGTATTTATTATTTACGTTTTACTTGGTGCTGTAGGTTTACCTGTTTTCGTTGGTGGTACAGCCGGTCTTGGTAAATTATTAGGACCAACAGGGGGCTTTATCTTCTCTTGGCCAATAGCATATACATTACTAAGCGTATTTAAAGGTTCTAAAAAGAGCTTTTTCTCTTATGCATGGCGTTCTATTGTAATTACAATTCCTGTAGTATACCTATTTGGTGTGGCAGGCTTTATGATCGTTACAAAAACAGAACTTTGGGCTGCGTTGCCAGTAGTAATGTTCCCATTTATTCCAGGGGACATTGTAAAATGTCTCGTTGCTTCTTGGTTAGCAACTAAAATTAAAATTTAGAACCTAATAAAAGGGGCGTTCCTAGGGATGCCTCTTTTTCTTTTACTATAAGGAGTTTATATGTCAGTATATATTCACGGCGGCCTTCGCAGCCCTATTGGCGTTTTAAATGGACAATATAAACATATGAGACCTGAAATGTTAGGAGCTCAACTTATTGACAAATTAGTCAGTCGCTATGCGATTTCACAAGTAGATGGAATCTTTTGTGGCAACGCAGTTGGAACTGGCGGTAATATTGGGCGCCTTATGGGGCTTATGTGTAATTTACCAAATTCTGTTCCTGCTATTACCGTAGATATGCAATGTGCATCGGCTTTGATGAGTATTGAAATGGCCTATGCGCACATTGCATCAGGTATTATGGATTCTGCTATTGCTGGTGGTATTGAAAGCTCCTCCTTACAACCAGATCGAATCTATGCAACTGGAGATGATCGAGAAGGTTTATATAAGGTGGCTCAATTTACCCCTGAAGATCGGTCTTCTTTAGCAATGCTTGAAGGGGCTGAGCGAACGATACATAAGCATAATATAACAAAAGAAGACTTATACCCCTACATTATTAACAGTCATCAACATGCTTTTAGAGCTATAGATAATCCACATTTACAATCCTATATTATGCCTATTACACTAGAAGGAAAAGTTTGTGTAGATGAATGTATTCGTCCTAAAATGAACGTAAAACTCTTGTCAAGGATGAAGCCTTTATTGGGTCCTAATTCCATTACAAATGCAGGCAATGCTTGTTTAACCCATGATGGGGCGGCATTCGTATACGTATCTAATAGAAAAGGGCCCTTTAGAATACATAGTGTCATGCCTTGGGCTGGAAATCCACAGTTTAGTCCAGAAGGCGCATTAGAAAGCACTAAAGCTATTTTGAAACGGACAGGCTTAACCATGGATGATATAGACGTAGTGGAATGGAACGAAGCCTTTGCCATTATTGATGTGCTTTTTAATAAGTCTTATCCTAATCATATGGAAAAATATAATACATTAGGCGGTGCCTTGGCGTATGGACATCCGTATGGTTGTTCAGGTGCTATTTTAGTACTTCATTGCATGGCAGCCTTAGAGTCGTGCAATGGTAGATATGGCTTATGTGCCATTGCAGGTGCAGGGGGTACAGGTACAGCTTTGATTATGGAGCGTATGTAATATGACAATCATTGAACGCTTGCAACAATATAAAGATTTAGAACCACATAAAATTGCGCTCATAGTCGATGAAGAACAGTATACATATGGTCAGCTGTATGATGCTATTCTCTCTATGGAGTCTAAGAATATAAGTAAAATAATTGATTTAGGTCAGTTTAATGATGGGTTGAAGAATAAGGTTCTCTTCATTCATCAGCCCTCTTTTATAGACCAATTGGTACAGTGGTTATGGGGGTTATATAAAGGGTATATCTCTATGGTGTGCCATAATGAAATGGATGGGGCTTATATGGATGAGCTAGCTCGGGTTATAAGCTTTGAAGGTGTTCCTACATCTGCAGACTTTGGTGTCCTTACCTCTGGAACTACGGGGCGCCCCAAACCTTTGTGGCGCAGTGAGAGCTCGTGGCGAGAGTTCTTTGATATTCAAAACAATATCTTTCACATAAACAAAGATACAAACATCTTCTTACATGGTAGCTTTAGCTTCACTGGTGTTAGTAATATGGTTATTGGTGTCCTATGGTCTGGTGGAACAGTGATTACAACGAGTTCGTTGCGTCCAAATCGATGGATACAGCTGATTGAGACATATCATGTGGACCATATATATGCATTACCCACAAAATTACGATTACTAGTACGTCATTGCAAACGTAAACTAAACTCTATTAACTATATTATCGCAGGATCTCAAGTATTGGATCGACAGTTGATGGAACAGCTAGAACTAATATGTCCAAATATGGAGTTTATTCTCTATTATGGTGCATCTGAGCTTAACTATATAACATATTGTACAGGTAAAGAGTGGTTAGATAGAGAAGGTACTGTGGGAAAACCGTTTCCAACTGTCAAAATTGCAGAGCAAAACGGCGTCATTTATGTGACTACAAAGTATCATATTGAAGGCATTCCCGATACATATACTGTAAATGATTGCGGCTATATTGATAGCGATGGGTATCTTATGTTTAATGGGCGGCAAGGTGATATCATCAATAAAGGGGGCTATAAAATTTCTATTCCCGAAATGGAATTGTATTTACAATCCTTAGAGGGCATTTCTGAAGTCGCCATTATTACGATTAATGATGATATACGGGGGGAAGATTTTGTTGCTTATGTAGTATTAGAGGATAACGCTGAATTAAGTAAAATTATAGAGCGTATTCATCATGAAAGACCTTCTGTAGAGTGGCCAAAAACAATGCTACAGATTCCTATGTTACCACTTACAGAATGTTCAAAAGTTGATAAACGAAAGCTAAAAGAGTGGTATAATAAAGGGTAATCGTTTTTTCTATTAATAGGAGGCATCATGCAGATTAATAAGGCTGCGCTAGAGATTTTTGACTTTACGTCCTCTTTAGCCGTATATTCTGAACATGAATTAAAGGTTGGCGATCAAGCTATACAAGATTATATTGCTAATCATGTAGCTAAGGCTTTCAAAGACCCAGGTGCTAGAACAGGTACCTTACATGATGCAAGTCCATTTGGTAAACAGTTGGTGGAGTATAAAAAGGGAGACCTCAAGTTTATCGATTTATCTAAGAATTTAGGTGAAAGCTTGTTTACCTATATGAAGCAAGCAACGGACTCCGTAGTTATCGATACGATTATTTGTGAAGCTGTTACAGATACGACTTATATTTGTATTCTTTTGTGCCAAGCTCATGATGCTTTTACCCATCAACTATTTAGTGATGATGATGGTTCATTAGCTACAGAACTCGTTTCTCATAAGGCTGTACTGCCTATGCCATCTCAAAAATTACGTGCCTTTGCATCAATTAATTTACATGATTTTAGTGTTCGTATTTTTGAACCGAAAGGTGAGTTTGACGGTGAAGTATCCTATATCTTAGCGGATAAGGTATTACAATTAGGTACTAATCAGTCCTCTCGGGATACAGTGAAAAAGGTAAAAGCTATTGTAGATAAGGTGGCTCAAGCGCATGAGTCTGATGGCGTCGTTGAATTGACGACTGCAAAGTCTATGATTGCTAAAAATGCTGAAGTATCCGATACAGTCGATCCTGTTCGGATAGTAGAAGAGGTATTCAAAGCAAATCCGATTCAACAAGAGGCGGCTAAGAAAGAATTAGCTGATGCAGATATGATGCGGCCATTACCGGTGAACCGTGAGTTTGCTACAAAGGTTGGAGAACATCATAAGATTAAAACCGATACGGGCATTGAAATCTCTTTTCCTGTGGAATATATGAAAAATCGCGAGTTTATTGAAATCAAAACTAATGATGATGGAACGTTGCGCATTGAATTAAAGAATATCAATAAAATTATGAATAAATAAGAATATCGAGTTACATATAAACTTATGGTGATATATAATATATAGAAAAATATTATATATTGATTAGATTTATTTGTTACGCTAATATATAAGGTGGGATATAGTGAGTAAAGAAAAGCATAAAAAGACTAACGCATTGCGTATTTTAGATACCCATAAGGTACCTTATAGCATTAGTGAATATGAATGGTCTGAGGATCATGCAGCAGGACTTCATGTAGTAGAGGCGCTAGGCCTGGAGGAAAAGGAAGTTTTTAAAACGCTAGTTGGTAAAGGTGATAAAACAGGTTACGTTGTATTCTGTATTCCTGTAGCCGCTGAACTAGATATGAAACAAGCTGCTCGAGTTAGTCATAATAAGTCGGTAGAGCTTGTTCCTGTTAAGGATTTGTTGGGAATTACAGGTTATTTGCGTGGTGGCTGTTCTCCTGTGGGTATGAAAAAAGCATTTCCTACCTACTTTGATGCTACTATGGAGCCTCTAGAGTTTGTATATGTTAGTGCAGGCCTACGTGGTATGCAAATGAAGGTAAATCCAAAAGATTTAGCATCTGTTGTAAATGCTAAATTTATTGAACTTACCATGGATCATTAAGAGGTGTGTATGGCTAAAAAGTTTTATGCAGTTCGAAATGGTCGCGTGCCGGGTATTTATATGACTTGGGCTGACTGTGAGAAGCAGGTAAAGGGCTTTGGTGGAGCTATCTACAAGTCTTTCCCTACGGAAGAAGAAGCCCGTGCTTTTGTGGAGGACTCAGGCTTATCCTTAAGCGACTTTATGAGCGCTAATAAGGGCGAACCTAAATCATCTCAAGAGATGAAGTCTAAATTGATAAGTTCTAGATCAGTAAGTTCTAGTTCTAGGGCTCAAAATAAAGTATCAACAAGTGTTGTGAAACCAGATTTTACTAAGCCAAACCATGTGGTTGCTTATATTGACGGTAGTTATAATAAAGGGACAAATACCGTTGGAGCTGGTGGTGTTATCTTCTTGAATGGAAATAGGGAGACCTTTTCATTTCCATCTACTGATGAACGATATACATCATTTTGGAATGTAGCTGGTGAGTTATTAGCTGCTATGTATGTTATGAAATATGCTGTTGATCGTGGCGTTCCTGAATGTTCACTTTATTATGACTATATGGGCATTGAAATGTGGGCTACAAAGGGTTGGAAACGTAATAATGCGCTTACTCAACAGTACGCAGCATTTTATGACTCTATAAAAGACCGTGTGCGCGTACACTTTCACAAGGTAGCGGCTCATACGGGCGATACATATAATGAAATGGCCGATGCACTAGCTAAACAAGGTGCAGGTATTTAGAAAATAAGAAGGGAGGGTGCTATGAATATATGTGTTACAGGTGGGGCCGGATTTATTGGCTCTCATCTTGTAGATCGATTAATTGAATTAGGGCACAATGTGCTTGTTATAGATAATTTATCTACTGGTATGCGTTCTTTTGTACATGAAGCAGCTCAATTTATTGAGATGGATGTACGAGATCCAAAACTAGTATCTATTTTTGAAGAGTTTAAGCCCTCTATCGTATTTCATGAGGCAGCGCAAACTATGGTTCAATCCTCTATGGAGAACCCTAGTTATGACTGTGATGTGAATTTATTAGGGCTTATTAATGTTTTAGATGCCTGTCGTCAGGTGAAGGTTGAACAATTCTTAATGCCTTCGTCTGCTGCTGTTTATGGGGATTTAGCAGTATTGCCGTTAACAGAGGAATTAAGTGGTATGCCTTCTTCCTTTTACGGACTGACAAAGCTTACCGCAGAAGGGTATTTACGTATTTATCGTGAAGCCTTTGGATTAAATACAGTGTGCTTTAGATATGCCAATGTATATGGACCTCGTCAAGGTGATGGTGGTGAAGGTGGCGTTATCAGTGTCTTTAACCGTTTGATCGTTGAAGGTCAGCCTTTAACCGTATATGGTGATGGCGAGCAAACTAGAGACTTCATTTATGTAGATGATGTGGTGGATGCTAATATTAAGGCTATGGGGAATAGTCAATGTACAGGTATTTATAATGTATCTACCAATAAGGGAACATCTGTTAATGAGTTGATTACGCGATTCCGTGCCATTAGTGGTGCAGACTTTATGGTGCACTATGAGGCTGAGCGGGTAGGGGATATCAAGCATTCTCGTTTAAGCAATGCCAAGGCAGAGCGCGATTTTGGCTTTGTTGCCACAACTACACTAGAGGACGGCTTACAAAAAACATTAGAATATTTTAAAGCTCATCATAAGTAAGGGATACAAGGTTTGGGGATATGAGTGATACACAATTTTGGGTAACTGTAGGTGTCTGGAATCTTATCGTATTTAGTATGTATGGATATGATAAATTATGTGCTATCAAGGGATATGATCGGATTTCAGAGTTTACTTTATTATTTTTAGCGTTTGCCTTTGGTGGTGTAGGCGCTTTATTAGGCATGGTTCTGTGGCGTCATAAGATATTAAAGGTTAAATTTAAACTGGCTATTCCTATTGCGTTGCTGTGGTCTGTCTATGCAGTAGGCTTCGGTTATGGTTTGTGGGTAAACTGATTGCATAAACTAATATTTTATTCATTCTTTTATGATATAATGGGTAAAATATTGTACATAAAATGTCAGTGAAGGAGATATCTGATGTTGCGATTACAATCGGGGTTCGAGTTAGATTACGCTAACATATATAATGAAAGTTGCATACAAGAGCGAGACGTAAATAATTTTGAACGAGCCATACAAAACGTGTGGCGTCATACAAATATTTTACGTTCTACAGGCTTTGAAGAAGGCCATGTTTCTAAAGATGGTTTGCCTGAACCTGTATTGTTTTATCAGCTTCCATATATTTCGGAAGATGGTATCAATACACCAAATATGTTGAAACGTCTTTACGAATTGCGTGACTATGCACGCCACAATATTGATACCGTTGTGTCTGTCGGTATTGGCGGCTCCTACTTAGGGAGCAAGGTTATTTTTGACGTTCAATGTGGTGCGTTTTGGAATAATCTAAGTACAGAAGAACGCAATGGATATCCACGGATGTACTTTGCTGGCTTTAACGTAGATGGCGACTATTTAGCAGGTCTTATCCGCACCTTAGAATATCAAGCTCAGAAAAAAGGCCCTGATTATAAGGTGATGCTCGTTATTACCTCCAAGTCTGGTTCTACCATCGAACCAATGGCTAACTTCATGATTTTGGAGAAGGCTTTACAAGATCGCAACATTAACTATGAAGTAGTAGCTGTAACTGATGTATCTGATGATGAACATCCTACAATTTTAAGGGCTATGGCGCTAGAAAATAATTGGAAGACTTATAGTATTCCATATGGCGTTGGTGGCCGCTTCTCTGTATTTACAGAGGTAGGCTTTGTAACGGCTGCACTTGTGGGCTTCGATATTGAAGGCTTCTTAGCGGGTGCAGCGTCTATGGACGTAGCCTGTCAAGAAGAGGATATTTTCAAAAATCCTGCTTTATTAAGTGCTTTATTAAAATATATTGCATCTGAACGGTATGGTCGTATTATTGAAGTATTTATGCCATATAGTGATGCGCTTCACTCTTTATCTGACTGGTATGTGCAGCTTTTATCTGAATCACTTGGTAAGATGAGTAATACTTGTTTGCCATATGGCCGCACTCCAGTACCTGCAGTAGGTACTATGGATATGCACGCTCAAGTGCAGGAACATCAAGAGGGGCGCCTTAATAAAGTAGTTCAATTTATTAAAGTTAAAGACTGGAAACATAATCTCATCGTGCCAAGTACATATAGCCAATATGAACGCTTACGCGCTCTATCGGATGTAGGGATTTGTGATATTTTAAACATTGCTTTAGATGCCAATAGAGAGGCTTTATCTAGTGATAATCGCTTTAACATGACTATAACTGTACCAACGCTTAATGCATTCCATTTAGGGGAAATTATGTTTATGCACTGTTGGGCGGTTTATTTCGAGTCTATTTTTGCTGGTGTTGATGCCTTTGACCAACCAGGTGTTGAGGTCTATAAACGTCTCATTGGCCCTAAATTAGCTCGTGCAAAGGATACACATAATTCATAAGGGGGAACTATGAATATTTTAGTAACAGGTGGTGCTGGTTATATTGGGAGTCATACAGTACGTGCTTTACAACAAGCAGGTTATACACCAATCATTGTAGATAATTTATCTCGTGGACATGTAGAATCTATTCCTGAAGGGGTTACATTCTACAATATGGATATTGCAGATCCTAAGTTAGTCCATATTATGAAAGACCATAATATCATTGGTGTTATGCATTTTGCAGCCCACTCTCAAGTTGGGGAATCCATGATAAACCCAGCTATTTATTATGAAAATAATGTGGTTGGTTCTTATCACCTTATTGAATCTGCTCGTGCTGCAGGTGTGAAACATTTCGTATTCTCTAGTACGGCTGCAGTATATGGTGAGCCTAAGGTGGTACCAATTCGAGAGGATGCACAATTGCAACCAACAAATGTATATGGTCGCACTAAATTGATGATTGAAGAAATGCTATCTGATTATAGTTCTATTTATGGTTCTACATACGTAGCATTGCGTTACTTCAATGCGGCAGGTGCCGATCCATCTGGTACGATTGGGGAAGACCATCATCCAGAAACTCATTTGATTCCCCTTGTGCTCGATGCAGCTCGTGGTAAAAGAGAACATATAACTGTATTTGGTACTGACTATGATACAGCTGATGGTACATGTGTGCGCGACTATATTCATGTTAATGATTTAGCAGCTGCTCACGTATTAGCTATGGACTATTTGCGTAAAGGTGGGAAATCTCAAGTATTTAATCTTGGTAGTGGTAATGGCTTCTCCGTAAAAGAAATCATCGAAACTGCCAAAGAGGTTACAGGCATCGATATTCCTGTTCAATATGGTGAACGTCGTGCTGGTGACCCAGGTACTTTGATTGCTTCTTCTGAAAAAATCAAAAACTTACTTGGTTGGGAGCCTAAATTCAGCAATGTAGCTGATGTTATCAAAGATGCTTGGAAATGGCATACATCTCATCCAGATGGCTTTAACAGTAAATAAAATAAGAACAAATACTTTTGATTTGTCAATATAATGAATGACTCTATTAGTCACCTAGGTGACTGGTAGAGTCATTTTTTTGTAGGGATTTAAAAGGGCCTCCTAGAAATTGTTTGAAGGAGGTGAATTATGAACTTACAAGACTATATAGAACAGATTAAAGGGTGGGTTGGTAGACAATGTTTTCTTATACGACACTATAGAATTGCGATTTTTATTTTCTTAATACTTGCTTTAGCAATGATAGGAGTAGGAGTTTTTTATCCTCACGAAGAGGAACATATCAATATTAATTCAGCTCAATCAGAAGGAAGTGTTGATAATCAAAGGAGGGCAGATACAAAAGCGCAATCACAAGGGCGATCTAATAAAAAAAGAAATGATAACGATAACGGGAAATCTAGTAAAGATAGGGTGGATAATAAGGCCTTACATGATGGGAAAGATGACTCTATTGTTAAAGGGCGCTTACTATATGATGTGAGTAGTGTAGAGCGGCCTCATCCTTGGCGAGAGGTCTTTAAAGATATTTCTAGTACCGATTTACTAAGTCAAAATGATGAGGCTAAAGATATTGATAACGATTTAGATAACGAGTTAGATACTGTTAGCAATGATGAAACATCACTTAGTAATAGTAAGAAAATAAGTAATAAAAGAACTACGCGGCCACATAGGGGGGCTAAGAATAATACTATAAAAACGAATAGAAAGAGTAAAGGTTTAAATGACTATATTACTCATGATGATACCAATAACTTTAGTAATGAAAATATTCACTCCAGAACAGGTATTAATTCTAAAACATTGATTCTAGAACAGCCAATTGAACTTGTGGGAATTATTGAAGGAAATCAAAAAGTTGCCATTTTACGAAGAGGCTCAGAGGAGCAGATGGTTACGATGGGAAGTAGTTGGCAAGAAATATCAGTATCTGCTATTACTGAAAATAGTGTAGAAATCGTCGAAGGAGGTTCATCACGATGGCTAAAAATCGAGTGATCATAAAAGTAGTTACACTAATAGCTTTACTGACATATTTATTATTAGGAGGACCATTAGTTGTATTAGGAAATACTACAGAAGAAAAAGCAACAAATAATGTAACTAATAGTGTAAGAAATAATGTAACCAATAGTGAAACTAATAGTGAAACCAATAGTGAAACTAATAGTGTTGAGAATAATAAAGCTAAAGAACCAATTACAATATCTGTACGAAATGGATCATTAAGAGAAACTGTATTAGGCATTTGTCGAAGTTATGGTATATCAGTTATCGGTGTAGAGTCATTAAAGGGAAATATTACGGCCACCGTAAAAGGGGAGTCTCCAGAAGAGGTTATTAAAGAGTTAGGGCGGATATATCATTTTTCTGTATCAAAGCAACATAATACATTACTTATTGAATCTGATGAGTCGGCACTGGAGAACAGAGAACTCTATGTACTATCCCCAGAACACTTACCAGCAGAATCTTTGAAAGCTGTAATGGGCACTGTAGTAAAGAATGATAAAATGGCCGTACTTTCAGAACAAAATGAGGTCATTATGCATGTAACAAGCGGTGAAAAAAGGCGAGTAGAATCCTTAGTCCGCGCAATCGATAAGGAGCCTAAGCAAGTGCAATTAGAAGCTACAATTATTGCTATGGAGCAATCCTATGCAAAAGAACAAGGCTTTCGTTGGTCTTGGCTCAGTTTGACTGGCCATGGTGATGATAAGACTAATTCGTATGGAGCCGTTACCTTTGGTAAAACACCTAGTGGAGAAGCTTATAAGTTTTTTGTAAAACCAGAACTAAGTCTTATGGAAAGTTCTGGAAAAGCTGTTCTAATAGCAAAACCATCTATTATGGCTCTTAATGGGGAGACTGCACATATATTAATCGGTGAACGTATTCCCGTTATAGAAGAGTCAGAGGTGAATGGAGAACGCAAGCGATCTACTCGCTATGAAGAGGTGGGAATCAAGTTAAACTATACTCCTATTATTACTGCTGATGGTGGTGTAGACGCAAAAATACATGCTGAGGTAAGCACACCAATTATGGTATCGGAAATGAAAGCTTATAAAATTAGTACAAGGCAGGCTCATACTAGAGTGCGTTTACAACAAGGGGAGGTACTCGTCATAGGTGGACTCATGGATAATCGAGACCAGCACCAACTACAAAAGGTACCCATATTAGGAGATATTCCGTTATTGGGCAAATTGTTTCGTCATAGCAGAAAATCAAAAGATTCTATAGAAATGTTGGTGTTAGTACGGGCAACTGTGGTATAATAAAGGGTAAATGATTAGGAGGTTGTGAATGGAACGCATTCGAATGATAGGCCTTGGGAAATCATTTGGGGTGCGCCAAGTGTTTTCCAATGTGTCTTTTGAGATAAAAGAGGGCGATCGACTCGCCTTGGTAGGGCCTAATGGGGCCGGTAAATCTACCTTATTAAAATGCATACTAGGCTATGAGGAGCTTGATGAAGGTTATGTAGTTAAGTCTCCTGTTGCAAGTATTGGCTACTTGCAACAAGATGTGAATCTTGGTGACGATAGTTTAGCTACCGAGATTGAAAAGGCTTGGGCTGATGTACATGCATTGGAAGAACAACTTAAAGAACTTACGAGCCGCTTAGAAACTGAAGAGGCTAGTGAAGCTGATTTACAACGCTTAGATTATTTACAAAATCGTCTAGAATGGCTTGGTGGTTATGACTATGAGCAAAAGACAAAGCGTATTGTTTATGGTTTAGGTTTTACTGATGAAGATCTAGATAAACCAGCTAACGCTTTTTCTGGTGGTCAAAAGACGCGTATTAACTTAGCAAAGGCCTTAGTTCGTCGTCCGGATTTTCTGTTCTTGGACGAACCGACAAACCATTTAGATATGGATATGCTCGAGTGGCTTGAAGGGTACTTAGCTGCCTATCCTGGTGGCATTCTCATCGTCAGCCATGACCGCTATTTCTTAGACCGTATCGTCACGGGAGTTGTGGAGCTAGATAATCATAAGGCCACAACGTATCGTGGCAACTACAGTCGTTATATTCAACAACGTGATGAACGGTTGAAAGCTGATGTGGTGGCATATGAGAAGCAACAAGAGTACATCAAGAAAACAGAGGCTTATATAGATAAATACCGTGCAGGTATCAAGTCTAAAATGGCTCGTGGTCGTCAGTCTCAACTTAATCGCTTAGAGCGTCTTGAGGCACCTGTTACTTCACATCATTTACAATTTTCCTTCCCTCCAGCGGCTATGAGTGCTGATAAGGTTCTAGTCTTAGATCACTTATCTGTTGGATATGGTGAAAGTCGTATCATTGATGATATATCTCTCGTTGTGCGCCGTGGTGAGTCTGTGGCTCTTATCGGTCCTAATGGAGCCGGTAAATCGACTCTAGTAAAAACCATTGTAGGAGAACTATTCCCTGAATCTGGTCATGTAGATATTGGCAATCGCGTACAAGTTGGTTACTTCTCGCAAGAGCACGAAGAGCTACATGATTCTTGGCAGGTAGTAGAAGAGATTATGAATCACTTTAACTACAGCGAAGATAAGGCTCGTAACGTGCTTGGTGCATTCCTCTTTAAAGGGGATGATGTATTTAAACTAGTCGGTGATTTATCCGGTGGTGAAAGAGCGCGTTTAGCATTGCTGAAATTATTCCTTCAAGGTGATAATTTCCTTATCTTGGACGAACCGACAAACCATTTAGATATTCCTACGCGAGAAATAGTAGAAGAAGCACTGCAACAATTTGAAGGCACTTGCTTCATTATTTCTCACGATAGATATTTCTTAGATCAAGTTTCTACAAAAACAGTAGTTCTAGATAAGGGTAAAATTACTGAATATCTTGGTAATTACTCATACTATAAGGAAAAGCTGAAAGAGCAAGAAGACTTATTAGCGCTAGCTAATGAGCAAAACTTAGAAGCTGATAAGGTTGACAGTAAATCTAGTTCAGCCGATGAGCCAGTACTTTCAGTATCAGAATCTACAGAGGAAAATCAGAAGAAGCCGAATGCTTATATGGTGGAAAAACAATTAGCAGAGGTCGAATCTGAAATTGCTCGCCTTGAAGCAACAATGAAGATGTACGAGGTGCAATTGGCAAATCCTGTAGTGCAACAAGATTTAGAGGAAATGTCCAAAATCTCTACACAAATTGAAGAAACTCAAAGCGAGTTAGATTCATTATATGAGAAATGGGAAAGATTATCTGAATAGGTTATTTAATGTATATATTATTAGGGAATTAAAATCATTATCTTTTAATTGACAAAGTATTTTAGATTCTCATAATATAGGAATAGATTTAAAGTTTTATGTTTTGAAAGAAGGGTGTAACATGAATAAATCCATGTTGAAAAAAGCAGCCATTTTTGGTCTTGCTGGTGTAATGGCAGTTACTGCTGGTTGTGGTAGCAATAAAGATGCAGGAAATGCAAATAGCAATGAAGCTAAAATTGCATTATTAACAACAACAACTGGTGGTGCCGCAGCATATGGTGAATCCATTAAAGCTGGTGCAGAATTGGCAGTAAGCGAAATCAACGCTGATGCAAATGCTGTAAAAATCAACTTGTTAGTAGAAGATACTAAAGGTGATAAAAATGAAGCAATCAATGCAATGAATAAAGTAATTTCTAAGGATAAAGTTGTAGCAGTTATCGGTCCTATGTTATCTGGTGAAATGATGGCAGCAGGTCCTGTAGCAAATAAAAGTAAAGTAGTAGCTCTTGGTACATCTACAACTGCTGAAGGTATTACAGATATCGGCGATTACATTTTCCGTAATGCTGTACCTGAATCCTTAGCAGTAGATACTGCAATTAAAGAAGCACATAAAACTTTAGGTTTCAAAACTGCAGCTATTATGTACTCCAATAACAATGATCAAATGGTATCTGTAAACAATACAGCTCGTAAAGCATTGGAATCTGTAGGTGTACAAATCGTTGATACTGAGACATTTGCAGATAAAGATACAGATTTCTCTGCACAATTGACTAAGATTCAACAAGCTAAACCAGATGTAATTATTGTTGCATCCCTTTACCAAGAAGGTGCCCTTATCATGAAAAAAATGCGTGAAATGGGGATGAATCAACCTGTAGTTGGCTCCAATGGCTTCAATAGTCCACAATTTATTAAAATTGCTGGCGATGCGGCTAACGGCGTTATCGTTGGTACACCTTGGTTCCCTAATAAAGAAGACCAAAAGGTTAAAGACTTCCGTAAAGCTTATGTAGCTAAATATGGTAAAGAACCTGACCAATTCGCTGCACAAGCATACGATGCAGTATATCTTTATGAAGCAGCCTTGAAAAAAGCAGGCTCCACAACTGATCGCGAAAAATTCCGTGAAGCATTGAAAAATATTGCTGACTTCGTTGGTGTAACTGGTCAATTCAAGTTCAACGAAAAACGCGATCCATCCATGGAAGTTCAAGTATTACAAATTAAAAACGGTCAATTTGACGCATTAACAAAATAAGTTGAGGTAGTATAGTGTTTTTACAACAATTAGTTAACGGGTTAACCCTCGGTAGCTTATATGCTGTACTCGCTATTGGCTTAACACTTGTGTTCGGTGTTTTGAATATTATCAACATGGCTCACGGAGGCATCTTTATGATAGGTGCCTTCGTTGGTCTTTTTATGGTAACAATTTTTAACGTTAACATTTTTGTAGCCCTTATCGTAGCTATGGCAGTAGGCGCTATCCTCGGTTATCTACTAGAATTTGTGGCTCTTCGTCCACTACGTAAGAAAAAGGTGTCTCACTTGGCACCCCTTATTAGTACCATCGGTGTTTCTATCTTTATTGAAAGCTTGGCATTATTGCTTTGGGGTCCTCAAACAAGATCTTTCCCAACCGATTATATTGGTGGTCTTATCGACTTTGGGGCTTTTAAAATCTCCATGGTACAAATCATTGGCTTAGGTGTTTCTATCGTTTTAATGCTTATTTTAAATATAGTTATTAAGAAAACTAAAATTGGTAAGGCTATTCGAGCCGTATCAATGAGTACTGAAACGGCAGCTCTTCTAGGCATTAATCCTACGATGATTATTTCTGTTACAGTAATGATTGCCTCTGCACTAGGTGCAGCTGCAGGTGTATTAGTAGGCTTATCCTTTAATGCTATTGAACCTACTATGGGTGTTATCATCGGATTTAAAGGTCTTGCGGTTCTTATTTTAGGTGGTCTTGGCAATATTACTGGTGCCATGGTTGGTGGCTTTATTCTTGGCGTAGCAGAGGTATTCTCTGTTGCCTATGGTGCTTCTACATTCCGTGATGCCGTAGCCTTTGGTCTCATTATCCTATTATTATTCTGGCGCCCACAAGGCTTGTTTGGTTCTAAAGATAAAGGGGGTAGACCGTAATGGATTTATTAAACCCGTATTATCTACAGATCGTGATGTTCTTCATCATCAATGCCATCATGGGTATTTCTATTTACTTTACACTTGCCAGTGGTCAGCTCTCTCTTGGTGCAGCTGGTTTTATGAGTGTGGGTGCTTATGTAGGCGCAATGCTTTCTTTGAAAGCTGAGTTGCCTATCGTTGTTGGCATTCTAGTTGGTGGCTTAGTTGCAAGTCTTGTAGCAGTTATCATTGGCTTACCGACAACACGCCTTAAAGGCTTGTACCTAGCTATTTCAACTCTTGGTTTTGGTGAAGTAGTACGCGTTATTTTCTTGAACTTAGATGTTACAAATGGTGCCTTAGGTTTATCTGGTATCCCATCCATTCCTCAAGAATTGACAAACTATGCCTATGAATTTGATATGGATGGCCTAATGGGCCTTGATGCTGTTACATGGGGTAACTTGATAGCTATCATTATTTTGTTGGCTATTTTAGTTTTTATTATTGCTTTCTGTGTACGCATTAATAATAGTCGTGTTGGTCGAGCTTTTGCAGCAATCAAAGCTGATGATCATGCGGCAGAACTAATGGGGATTAACGTTGTTTACTACAAAATGATGGCCTTTATTATTGGTGCTTTCATTGCTGGCATCGGTGGTGGTTTGTATGCTCACATTACAAACTTTATTAATCCTACAGATTTCAGCTACCATAAAGTAGTACAAATCTTGTTATTCCCAGTATTTGGTGGCTCTAATGTAGTATGGGGTTCCGTACTCGGCTCCTTTATTCTTACATTATTGCCAGAAGTATTGCGTTTCTTATCCGATTATCGAGATATCATTTATGGTGCTTTACTTGTTATCTTGATGGCTGTTCGTCCAGATGGTATTTTAACAGAATCTATGGTGGACAAAATTAGCCGTAAGTTAGGCTTTAAAAAAGCTCCATATATTCCAGAATCACAAGTATTAACAGAACGTTTTGAAGCGTATAAACGCAAACAGCAAGAAGAAAAACAAGGATAGGAGGGAACTGAATGCTATTAGAATTAAATGAAGTAAGTAAAAGCTTTGGTGGCGTTGCAGCTCTCACTGGTGTATCCTTTGGTGTTAAACAAGGTGAAGTATTTGGTGTTATCGGTCCAAATGGTGCCGGCAAGACTACACTTTTTAACTTGATTACTGGTGTATTCCCAGCAAGCTCTGGTGAAATTGTTTTTGACGGCATGTCTGTTGTAGGTATTAAGCCTCATAGAACTGTTGAAATGGGGATTGCTCGTACGTTCCAAAATATTCGTCTTTTTGGTAATATGACAGCTCTAGAAACTGTATTAACCGGTATGCATTGTCGTACTGGATCTGGCTTCTTGTCCAGTTTCTTGAAAACAAAACGGCAACGCATCGAAGAAGAGCGTTGCCGTGGCATTGCTTACGAGTTCTTAAAGCTTGTAGGCCTTGAAGAAGATGCAGAAGAAGTTGCTACATCACTGCCATATGGTAAGCAACGTCGCCTTGAAATTGCTCGTGCTTTGGCAACACATCCGCAGTTGATTTTGCTGGATGAACCTGCAGCGGGTATGAATGATAGCGAAACTGAAGTTCTTCGCCAATTAATTGGTAAGATTCGTGACTTAGGTATTACTGTTGTAGTTATTGAGCATGCCATGGAATTAATGATGAATATCTGTGATCGTATGGTAGTTCTTAATTTTGGTAAGAAAATTGCTGAAGGTACACCTCAAGAAATTCAAAATAACGAGGCAGTAATTGAAGCATACTTAGGTAAAGAGGAGGTGTAATATGTTAAAACTAGAAAATATTGTGGCTGGTTATGGACATATTACAGCCTTAAAAGACGTGAGCTTAGAAGTACCACAAGGTTCTGTTGTATCTCTTATTGGTGCCAATGGTGCTGGTAAAACTACGACTATGAAAACAATTATGGGCCTTGTAAAACCAAATTCTGGTCGAGTGCTCTTTGAAGGTCAGGATATTACTGGTCGTCCAACCCATCAGATTGTACATGGTGGTATTTCCTTAGTGCCTGAAGGTCGTCAAATTTTACAAGATATGAGCGTTTATGAAAACTTAGAAATGGGCGCTTATATTCGTAAAGATAAGGAAATCGAAGAGGATATCAAAAAGGTATTTAAACGATTCCCAATTCTTGACGAGCGTAGCTACCAATTAGGTGGTACTTTATCTGGTGGACAGCAACAAATGCTTGCTATTGGTCGTGCACTTATGGCTCGTCCAAAATTGTTATTGTTAGACGAACCATCTATGGGTCTTGCTCCATTGGTAGTTAATGAAATCTTTGAAACTATTAAAGAAATCAGTGCTGAAGGTACAACAGTTCTCTTAGTAGAACAAAATGTGCGTCAAGCATTAAAAATTGCTGATTACGCTTATGTATTAGAAACAGGTAAAATGGTCTTGTCTGGTCCAGCTGATGAAGTGCGTCATAATCCACGTGTTATGGAAGCTTACTTAGGTGGTCGAGTTGATTAAATAATAGTAAATAATGACCATATTTATCTGAAATTTTAAATAAGGTGTATATACTAGTTATCTAGTTTATACACCTTATTTTTTTAATTTATCGATAAAATTGATGAGCAAGAGGTGAAAACGTGAATCGATAGTGAAATGGCTTTACATATAATTAATTATTTTACTAAAATTTAACAAAAAATAGGGTGAATTATCTATGAAATGAGTAAAAAATCACTCATGAAAATGCCGTGAAAACACTGTGTTTATTGGATTTGTTGTTGAAGATTTAATGAAGTTCGCTCAGAATATCTTGCCTTTATAGAAGTACATTTAAAAAAATGATAAAATAGCTTAACCGATTTTTTAGTATTTATAATGCTAATAATCATGTGGTGTATTGGAAATGTTGAATGTAGAACAAAGAGGTAAAGTATGAATAAAAAACAGTATGTGATGATGGCTGCATTCTTATGTGCAACGACAACTGCTATGTCTGCACCAGTAAGTGTAACAACTGAACAGGGCTATAGTGCAAAAACTGTACAGTTGGAAGGTCATGCACCTTTGGAAACTAGTGCATCTGTAATTAGCTCTGACAAAGAATATCGCCTACGACAAGGGGATGAATTAACGATTCAAGTAGTACAACAAGCCGATCTTGGTACTCGCAATGGTAATGACATTATGTATGCAGTTCGTCCAGATGGTTATGTATCTTTCCCTATGGTAGGTCCTGTAAAAGCAGATGGTTTAACTGTTGATGAGTTTACTGCTGAATTGCAACAAGGCTTATCTCGATACATTATTAATCCAGATATCACTGTAAATGTTACAAAACTTGGTGGTGTACGAGTATATGTATTTGGTGAAATTAATCGACCAGGTGCTTATACGCTAACGAAGTCTAGCACTGTTATAGATGCGATTGGCGCGGCAGGTAGCTTCAACTGGGATACAGCGAAGAAGAAAATTTATTTGATTCACCAAGATAATCCAGAGAAACCAATCCCAATTAATCTAAATCGTATCTTACAAACAGGGGATATGTCTGAAAACTATATTATGAGAGAGGGCGATGTTCTTTACTTAACTAAAAACAGCCGTATTAACTTTGCTCGTGATATTGCTCCAATCTTAACTGGCGCTTACATGGTATCACGCATAGGTAAGGATTAAGGATAAGAATTATCTGTCATATAAGGGGGCGTTCTTTTGCGTTCATATTTATTACCAGCCATATTGTTTATTGCCGATATTGCAACTATTGTTATTGTTGCTTTTGTCAGTCTTTTCATTAGATTTGATGGCTACATAGAACCTCAATATATTAATCAAATGGTAGATGCTTTACCGCTCCTACTAGTTTCCTATATGTTGATGTTCTTAATTATGCATTTGTACACGCGTATTTGGCGTTATGCTGGGATGCGAGAGGTATTAGCTGTATTTGTAGCTACAACGGTAGGTACAGGTATCTTTTACTCCTCTATGTTTGCGTTCGGTAAATCTTTACCAAGATCAATCTATTTTATTACCTGGTTCCTTACAACTGGTGCAGTAGGTATGGGACGTATGTTACTACATTATGTGGCGCTTCATTATAGTAGTGGGGATGATGGTGAAAGTGGCCAAGTGAATACGTTGATCATTGGTGCTGGCGATGCAGGGGCAACTATTGCTCGTGAAATAGAGCGATATCATAAGCGCTCTCGTCGAATCATTGGTTTTGTTGATGACGATATGTTAAAACATAACTGTCTTATGAATGGCTTTAGAATTTTAGGTAATCGTGAAGATATTCCTATGCTAGTAGCCAAATATAAGATTGAAGAAATCATCATTGCCATGCCGTCTGTTAAGCGCGATGTTATCCGGGAGATTATGGAAATCTGTTCTCCTCTTAAATGTAAGATTAATACCTTGCCAGGGGTGTACCAGCTACTCGATGATGAAGTCCTTGTATCTCATCTGCATCCCGTTTCCATTGAAGACCTATTAGAACGGGATGAAATTCATCTCGATACATCTAAGGTAGAACCATATCTTAAGGATAAAGTAGTTCTCGTTACTGGCGCTGGTGGATCTATTGGGTCTGAAATTTGTCGCCAAGTGCTACGGGTAAAACCTAAAAAATTATTATTACTTGGCCATGGTGAAAACAGTATTTATATTATTCACCAAGAATTGCGCAGTGTTGCACCAGAAGGCTCTTTGGTACCTATCATTGCAGATATTCGCGATAAGAATCAATTAGAGCAAATTTTTAAAGATTATAATCCTGAAGTAGTATTCCATGCTGCAGCTCATAAGCATGTACCGCTTATGGAAATTCAACCTATAGCAGCGGTGCTCAACAACATTTACGGTACCCGAAATGTAGCCGATGTAGCTGGTGCTCATGGGGTTGAACGATTTGTTATGATTTCTACGGATAAAGCAGTTAACCCTACTAGCGTTATGGGTGCCACTAAACGGGTGGCAGAGAAGGTTGTACTAGGTATGAACCATAAATATGATACTAAGTTTATTACTGTTCGTTTTGGTAATGTACTTGGTAGCCGTGGTTCTGTTATTCCCTTATTCCGTAAACAAATTGAAGCAGGCGGTCCTGTAACTGTTACGGATCCAGAAATGACTCGTTATTTCATGACTATTCCAGAAGCAAGCCAACTAGTGCTACAAGCTGGTGCCATGGGTAAGGGAGGCGAAGTGTTCCTCTTAGATATGGGGGAACCAGTTAAGATTGTAGACTTAGCTAAAAATATGATTCGTCTTTCTGGTTTTGAGCCTAATAAGGATATTCGTATTGAATTTACAGGTTTGCGTCCGGGGGAAAAATTATACGAAGAGTTATTAACTGCTGAAGAAGGCACGAATACAACTACGCATAAGAAAATCTTTGAAGCTGCCTTAGAAGATGTTGACCAAGAATGGTTAAGCCGTCAAATCGAGCGCTTTGAAACATGTAAAACTGATATGGATGTAATCAATGTGTTACAGGACATCGTTCCTACATATCATCCAAATCATAATGTTTAAATTGTTACTATATTAGTTATTACTTTCACGTATATTTTTACATCGTTATATCCTTATATAGCTATTTTATATTTATACTGTGCTTTGCTTGAGAGAGACACAGTTCAGAATCCTTAGAGGGAGAGACCCTGTTGTTTGTATACTTTCACAGAAAGGGGTATATGGGTGGAACAAATTATTGATTTAAAAGAGGTAGGTAAAGTCCTTGTTAAGAAGCGCCGTAAAATTATCAATGTTACGGTAGCCTGCATCGTACTAGGTGGTGCCTATGGTTTCCTAGCACCATCTACATATCAATCTACATCTATGTTGCGCATTAAGCAGGCTCAAGGTTTGAGCAATTCTGTATTATCAAGCTCTAATGGCTATTCTGACTCAATGTCTCGTCAATTGATGAACACAGATGCAGAAATCTTAAAAAGCCGTAATGTTGTAGAACCAGTTATTGCTGCTATTGAAGATCCTGAAGGTACAGGAAATGCGCCAACATACGAAGAGTTTGTTAAAACGCGCATTGAAACAAAACCATACAAGGAAACTGAGTTGTTACAAGTGAGCGTAACAGGCAAAAGTCCTGAACAAGCTCAAGAGGCTAATAAATTGCTAATTGATAACTTCTTGAAGCGCCTTGCTGAAATTTCTCATGTTGAACAACGTGCTACTCGTGAATTTTTACAAAAACGTGTTGTAACTGCTAAAACTGAATTAGAACAAGCAGAAAAGAAATTACAACAATTCCAAGTTGATAACAAGGTTTACTCCACTGCTGATCAAATGAAAGGCTTAACAGATAAGATTACACTTATCGATCGTGAAAAAGCGCAAAATCAACTTGATTTAGAAACAGCACAAGCTGCGCTAGGCAGTATCAATGAACAATTGGGTTCTGCTGGTAAAAGTATCGCTGACAGTGCAACAGTTCAAGCTTACAAAGGTCAATTAGCAGATCTTGAATCTCGTAAGGCTTCTTATGTTGGTAAATATACTGATGAACATCCTGCGATGAAAGAAATCAACCAACAAATTGAAGAAGCTAAGAGTGGGCTAAATGCTGAAATTAATGCTATTGCATCTCAACAAGCACCTTCTAGCAACTCTGCTCAACAAGGTTTGTTAGCTGATAAATTTAGAAATGAAGCTGCTCTTGCAGTAGCTCAAGGTAAACAATCTACATTAGCTGAACTTGATAAAGCAAACGAAGAAGCTATGAAAGGCTTGCCTGAAAAAGAACGTGGCTATATCCAAGCAAAACGTGATGTAGATGTGGCACAAGATATTTACCAAATGTTATCCACTCGCTTAGAAGAAGCGAAGGTAGCAGAGGTGATGGTGCCAAATGAAGTTCAAATCGTAGACGCTCCTACATTGCCAGAAAAGGCAATTGCTCCGCGTAAGGTTCTCATTCTATTAGGCTCTGCAATTTTAGGTCTCATCCTTGGTTGCCTCTACACATTGGGTCAATTCTTCTGTAATCGCAAAGTTCAATCTGTACAAGAAATCAATGATGTTCTTGGCATTGAAAACTTAGGCGTGATTCCAAATCATGAAGAGAAAGAATACGAAGAACCTAGTAATCGTATCGTAGCATTGTTGCGCAAAGTGAGAGGTTAATATGATCAGACTAATTTCTAATGAACGTGGTGATACAGCACTCGTAGAAGCATATCGTACATTGCGTAGCAATTTGCAATATGTATGTAATCAACAAAAATGTAAGCTTATTTGTATTACAGCTGCTACTAGCGGTGAAGGTACTTCTGAAGTAGCTGCTAATACTGCATTAGCTCTATCTAAAAACAATAATAAAGTATTACTGATTGATGGTAATTTACGCAATCCAGTACAACATTTAGCCTTTAATGTGCAAAATAAAGGTCTTACTAATGCAGTAATGATGGATGAAGACTTGACGATTCATCGCAATGTACAACCTCATTTAGATGTATTGACGGCAGGTGAAGTGGTTCAGCATCCTTCTGAAGTAGTCGACTCTAGTAGATTGCCAACAATTTTAGATTATGTACGCGATGAATACGATGTGGTTATCATCGATACGCCACCAGTATTATCCGTTACTGATGCTATTGTATTAGCTGAAAAATCCGACGGTGTTATGCTCGTTGTTAGAAACGAAGTAGCAAGCCCAAAAGATTTGATAGAAGCAAAAAAACGCCTTACTCAAGTAGGTATTCCTTTATTAGGCTCCATTGTAATTGATGCTTAATAATGTTACTTAATTCGTAATCTAATCGATTCATCAAGCGTATCAATATGGTACAGAAAGCATTGAGGTGATGTATATGAAAATTAATTTTTCTCCTCCCGATATTACCGAGTTAGAAATCAACGAAGTCATTGAATCCTTAAAAAGTGGGTGGATTACGACTGGTCCTCGTACTAAAGAGCTAGAAAAAAAGATTGCCGAACAGTTAGGCACACCTAAATCTGTTTGCTTGAATTCTGCTACTGCAGCGCTTGAAATGTCTCTTCGTGTATTAGGCATTGGTCCTGGTGATGAAGTAATTACAAGTGCTTATTCTTATACAGCTAGTGCGAGCCCTGTAGTCCATGTAGGTGCTACCTTAGTGCTTGTAGATACACAAAAGGACTCTTATGAAATGGATTACGATGCAGTAGCTCGTGCCATTACTCCAAAGACAAAGGCTATTATTCCTGTTGATATAGCTGGTGTACCTTGTGACTATGATCGCTTGCGCTCCATTGTAGAGGACAAGAAATCTCTCTTTACTCCAGCTAATGATATTCAAAAAGCATTAGGTCATATTCCTATTGTGGCGGATTGCGCTCATTCCTTTGGTGCAACTTATAAAGGTGTGTATACAGGCAATGTAGCAGACTTTAGTAGTTTCTCCTTCCATGCAGTAAAAAACTTCACTACTGCCGAAGGTGGCTGTGCTACATGGCGACATATAGATGGTATTGATGATGAAATCATTTATAAGCAATTCCAATTGTTGTCTTTGCATGGTCAAGATAAGGATGCTCTTGCTAAAACTAAGGCTGGCGCATGGGAATACGATATTAAAGGCACATATTACAAATGTAATATGACGGATATTATGGCGGCCATTGGTTTGGCGCAGTTTGAAAGATATCCAAAGCTGTTAGCACGTCGTAAGGAAATTATTGAAGCTTATGATGCAGGTTTGAAAGATGTACCTGTTACACTATTAAGTCACTACACTGATGATTATCAAAGTAGTGGTCACTTGTACTTAGTTCGCTTAGATGGACGTGATGCAGAATACCGCAACAAGGTGATTGAAGCTATGGCTGAAGCTGGAATTGCAACAAATGTACATTATAAACCAATTCCTATGCATACAGCTTACAAGAATTTAGGCTTCACTATTGATGATTATCCAAACGCTTATGATCAGTTTAAGAATGAAATCACATTGCCACTTCATACTCTGTTAACAGATGAAGAAGTGCAATATATCATTGAAACATTTAAAAGGATTATTGCCGAATGTTAGTAAGAAACTTTCACGATCTACCTCAAGAGTTACAGTGTGAAGAGGTGCGTCCGTACTTTGAAATATTAAATCAAAGACGTACAAGTCTTTTATGTAAAAGCATTTTTGACCGTGTCATGGCGGCGGGTATGCTCATTACATTGAGTCCTGTATTTCTTGTGTTAGCCATCATGATTAAACGAGATAGTGAAGGTGAGGTTTTCTTCCGCCAAACTCGGGTGACACAATATGGTCGCACCTTTGGTATCTATAAATTCCGCACTATGGTAAAAAATGCGGAATCCCTTGGCGCTCAAGTAACATCACAAAATGATATGAGGGTTACTAAGGTGGGCAATATGCTTCGCAGTTGTCGTCTTGATGAATTGCCTCAGCTTATCAACATTCTCTTAGGGGATATGAGCTTTGTAGGCACAAGACCTGAGGTGCCAAGATATGTGGCGGCCTATACGAATGAGATGAAAGCTACGTTGTTATTACCAGCTGGTGTAACTAGTGTAGCCAGCATTGCCTATAAAGATGAAGATCAGCTTTTACAAAATGCTCAAAATGTAGATGAAGTTTACATCAATGAGGTATTACCAGGCAAGATGGCTTGGAATTTGAAGAGTATTAAGGAATTTTCTTTTTTACAAGATATAAAAACGATGATTGATACAGTGTTAGCTGTATTGCGTTAAGAGAGGTCCCTATGAGTACATCTATGACAAAGGAAATACAAGAGAAAGAGCTGACTATGTTGCTGTACTTTAAAGAGTTCTGCGACAAGCACAATTTGCGCTTTTATCTTTGCGGCGGTGGTCTCATTGGGGCTATACGTCATAATGGATTTATCCCTTGGGATGATGACTTAGATCTCTTTATGCCTCGTCCTGACTATGAAAAACTAGCAGAGTTGTGGCCTAAATATGCTGATACGGAACGTTATACGTATTGTCGTACGGATCGTCATCATATTTATCATGATGCAGGCGCCTCTATTCGAGATAACAACACGACTTTTATTAATCGTCACAGTATGCACGAAGATATTTGTCATGGTTTAGCTTTAGAGATTATGCCAATTGACGGCTGTGCACCTGGCAAAATCAGCCGCGCTTTGCAGTTGATGTGGGCTATGACCTTTGCACTCTTTAACGCTCAACGATTACCGGATAATAAGGGACCTATGTATCGTGCCTTAGCAGGCTGTATCTATAAAGTCTTTTCGAGTCAGTCCGTGCGCTATCATATTTGGCGTTTTGCAGAAAAGCAAATGACTAAATATGATTTCAATACAAGCAAGGAGTGTACTGAGTTAATCGGTAGTTTAAAGGGCATGAAGTTAAGACATCCACAAGAGGATTTTGCTTCTGTCGTTTATAAAGACTTTGAAGGACATCAAATACCTGTTATGAAAGGGTATGAGCGATATTTGCGTCTCATTTGGGGCGATTATATGCAATTACCACCTGTTGAGCAACGTGTAGCAAAACACGACGCCGCTTTTGCTGATTTGCATACGCCTTATAAAAAATATAGAGGCATTCATTATGCCCAAAATAAAGCTCAACCATAAGGAGGGCCTATGAAACGAATAGCAGTAATCTTTGCGGGTGGCGTAGGTGCTCGTATGAAGAACAGCAAGACGCCGAAACAATTCTTAGAATGGAACGGTAGACCTATTTTAATTCAAACCTTGGATGTTTTTGAACAAACAGAGGCTATTGATGGTATTGTTCTAGCCTGCAAAGCAGAATGGATTGATCATACAGAGCAATTAATCCATAACGCAGGGCTAAAAAAGGTACTATCTATTGTGCACGGTGGTGAGAGTGCTCTCGAATCCCAATATAATGGGCTAGCTGAGGCTAAGCGCTTGTTCCCTGATGAAGATGTGACTGTTTTGATTCATGATGGTGTTCGTCCACTTGTTGATAGTGCTACTATTGAACGAAACATTGAATCTGTTGAATCAAAGGGTTCTGCTATTACTGTTACTCCAGCTATTGAAACGATTATGGTTACTCAAGAGGGCTCCATCAATGGAATTTTAAATCGTAATGAATGTCTTATGGCTAAGGCTCCACAGAGCTTTAGACTAGATGATATTTTATCTGTTCATGATCGAGCAAAAGATGATGGAATTCATGATTTCATTGATTCTGCATCGATGATGATGCATTACGGTTATACTTTATACCCTGTACTAGGGGAAACTGAAAATATAAAAATTACAACACCATCTGATTATTATATGTTTACGGGTATTATTAAAAACCGTGAACTAGGAGGATTAGAAGATGAGTAATTCCGTTATCCTACGTGAGTTAACGGCTTTAGTACATGAAGAAAAGTACTTCGATTTCCTCCGTCATCAACGCGTTCTTGTAACGGGTGCAACAGGGCTTATTGGCTCTATGTTTATTAAACTACTCATACTTGCTAATGAAGCTTATGGCTTGGATTTAAAAGTGCTTGGTCATGTGCGAAGCCATGAAAAAGCACAAACTATTTTTGGTGAGTATTTAGATAATGAATCATTTACTATTATTGATGGCTCATTAGAATCTATCGATACGCCATGTGACTATATTTTACATGGTGCGGCACCAACACAATCTAAATTTTTTGTAGAACATCCTGTAGAGACAATTCGTACCTCTATCCACGGTACAGAGGCTATGCTTGAGCTAAGTCATCATAATAAGGTAAAAAAACTTATTTACCTATCCAGCATGGAGCAATATGGCGTTCCTTATGAATCAGGGCAGGTGATGACTGAGGATCGCTTAGGTTATCTTGATCACCTAAATGTACGTAGTTCCTACTCTCAAAGTAAACGACTTTGTGAATGCTATTGCAAGTCCTATGCGGTTGAGTATGGAGTTCCCGCTGTTATAGCTCGATTAGCTCAAACCTTTGGACCAGGTGTTCCTGTATCAGATAATCGTGTATTCATGCAGCTCACTAAGAGTGCTCTCAAGCATGAAGATATTGTGCTTCACACAAAGGGGGACTCTATGTCTAATTACTGCTATATTACAGATGCTTTGACAGGTATCTTAACCCTTATGAAGTTGGGGGAAGCAGGAGAAGCATACAATATATGTCATGATGAAGAAACTCGTTCTATTGCTAGTATTGCTCATTTAGTGGCAACACATGTAAGCAATGATAAGAGTAAAGTTATCTTTGATATTCCGGAAGATGTGCAAGGCCTCGGCTATGCTCCGGCAGTTCACATGTTCCTAAGCTCTAAGAAGTTAAAATCCTTAGGCTGGCAGCCTAAGGTATCAATGGCACAAGCCTATGTAAGACTAGCAGAATACATCCAAGAGGAAGGCTTATGAAAAAGGAAATAATTATTGTCACCATCTCCCTTGGTAATGATGGGGCTGAACGAATTTTAACAGAGTTAGCTCGTCAATGGGTACATGATGGTCACCATATTACGGTTATTCAAACAAGCCCTAATCGATATGGTAACGAATATGCTTTAGAGGAAGGTATTGAGCAAATCCAAATTCATACTACTAGCTCTAATAAAGTAATTCGTTTTATGCAAGAAATAAAAGAATTAATCAAGATCTTGAAGACTAGACCAAATGCTACATGCTTATCGTTCTTGTCTGCATCGAGTTTCATCTTGGCTATTAGTTCTTGGTTTGTAAACAATCGTATCGTTTTTTCTGAACGCAATAATCCGCGCAAGGTACCTATCGGTTGGCATCAACAAGCGTTGCGTAATTTTGCCTTTCGATTCGCTGATGCTCTAGTATTCCAAACAGAAGACGCTCGCTCTTATTTCCCTGAATCTATTCAAAAGCGTGGTGTTATTATTCCCAATCCTATTAATGGTAAACTGCCACCACCATTTGAGGGAGAGCGAGAAAAGACGATCGTTACTGCCTGTCGATTACATCCTCAAAAAAACCTGCCTATGATGATCAATGCTTTTAGTATGTTAGCGGACGAGTTTCCAGAGTATAAACTTGTCATCTATGGTCAAGGCGTTTTAGAAGATGAATTAAGAGCTCAAATTAAATCTCTTAATTTAGAGGATAGAATTTTATTGCCCGGCTTTGCTAGTAATATTTTAGAAAAGGTAGCGCCTTGTTCCATGTTTGTGTCTTCTTCCGACTTTGAAGGTATTTCAAACTCTATGCTAGAAGCCCTCGGCATGGGATTGCCTGCAGTCGTTACAGACTGCCCTGTAGGCGGTGCTCGTATGGTAATTAAAAGTGGAGAGAATGGTATTCTTGTACCTGTAGGTGATACACAGGCTATGTATGAAGCTATGCGCAGTGTCTTAAAAGATCCTGAATTAGCAGCTAAGCTTTCACAAGAAGCCATCAAAGTACGGGATGAGTTCCCATTGTGGAAAATTGCAAAACGTTGGTTAGAAGTTTTATGAGTTGTAAGGAGGGGAACCATTGAAGTTAAATATAATGGCTCTTGCTGACCGCATGATATGGTTCATAACTCTAATCTTTTTAGTGTTGTCGTTGACCATTTCCTTTGCCCTTGGCGAGGCGAACTATGGTGCCTATGTATTATTTGTATGCTTATTTGGGCTCATCATTTTTTATCTTATAAGAGAGCAGGGCGTTATTAAGCTTCGGCTCAATTGGATGCATGGCTATATGCTGCTCTTTATAGGGGCTTGTTACCTTAGTACGATTAATGCCATAGATACGTCTGTGGCTATGAGTCGAAGTTTTGACATCGTCAAGATATTCTTTATGCTCATCATCTTGTACATGTGCTATCAAGATAAAAAATCGGTGGATACATTATTAAAGATTGGTATGTGGACAGGCTATATAGTTTGCTTTTACACTGTTTATTTCTACGGTTTAGATTATTTCATTACTGTCTTGTCATCGTCGGCACGTATTGCCAATGATGCATTAAATGCGAATACAGTAGGCCTTTTGGGGGCTAATGCTATAGTAATGACCTTATATTACATGCTATATGATCGCCCTCGATGGTGGCATATTATTGCATTACCAACATTAGCTATTCTTGCTGCTACAGGCAGTCGTAAGGCTCTTGTATTCGTTGTGGCAGGTACAGTATTACTTTTTGTTTTTAAAAGCTTACGCAGTGCTAATGTAATCAATTCCATTGCTAAAATTATTGGTTCTTTGCTAGGGCTTACTATCGTTGGTGTTGCTGTATTGCAATTACCGATGTTTGCTGAAGTATTAGATCGTATGTCTAGCATGGTGGAAGCTTTTGCCGGCACTGGTGGTGACTCATCTACTATCATTCGTATGGCTTTAGTGGATATTGGTTGGAATTTATTCTACCAATCTCCTATTACTGGAGTTGGTGTCAATAATCCGTCTGTATATACATTCTTCCTATATGGTAAAGAGAACTACTACCTTCATAATAACTACATTGAGCTACTAGCCGGTACTGGTATTATCGGTTTATTAGCGTATTATTCCATGTATTTGTATTTAGCATATAACTTAATTCGCTATCGTGATTTCCACAGTAATGAATATGTAATGGTGCTCATTCTATTCCTTTCACAAATTGTAATGGATATGGGCATGGTGTCCTATGAAAGTAAGAGTACTTATTTTTATATGATGTTGTTTTATCTAGAGGTGCAACTGCTCCGGAAAGGACGTAAAAATGAAGCTCAGCAAATTGTGTAAAGTTGGCATGTCCTTTTTAACAAAACCTTACTATCGTACTCGAGTTCTTATTAAATCAGGTTTTTATGATAATTTATGTGATGAAGATTTTTTAAAAAAGGTATTTCCTAAATATATGGGGTATCCTTTAGATTTAGAGAATCCTAAAACTTTCAGTGAGAAATTACAATGGCTAAAAGTAAATTACCGGAATCCTATTCTAACTGTCATGGTTGATAAGTATGAAGCAAAACACTTTATTGCGGAACGTGTAGGAAGTCAATATATTATTCCTACACTTGCTGTTTGGGATTCAGTAGAGGATATCGATTTCGATGCATTGCCAAATCAATTTGTGTTGAAGTCAACTCATGATAGTGGAGGCATCGTAATTTGTAAAGACAAATCATCTCTTGACATAGAAGCAGCTAAAGCGAAGTTAAGGGCATCTCTAAAACGTGATTACTCTAAAATTGCCAGAGAATGGGCTTATCAAAATGTACCGCGTCGCATTATAGCAGAAGAATATATTTCTGAATTGGGTAAGGATGATTTATTAGACTATAAGATGTATTCCTTCCATGGAGAACCAAAGTTAACTGTGGTATGTTCAGATCGCTTTTCAAAGACTGGAACGCGTATGAACTTCTACGATATCAATTGGGAGCCTATGGGGATTCATTTTGGTCATTATCCTCCATTACCTACGGAGTTTCCAAAACCAGCTACTTATGAGGAGATGAAACGTCTCACCGCTGAGCTAAGTAAGGATTGCCCGTTCTTACGTGTTGATTTTTATGAAATAAAAGGGCGCCTATTTATTGGAGAATTAACATTGTTCCCTGGTGCTGGATTAGAAACGTTTCGTCCTATGTCAAAAGATTATGAATTAGGGGAGTGGTTACATCTTGAAACTGTACATCGGAGCTGATTTTGTACCTACAGATATCAATAAAAGATTATTTGAAGAGGGGAATGGGGAAGCACTAGTAGGTAAAGAGCTGTATGAAATTCTTAAGCACTCTGATTTAAATGTTTTTAATTTAGAAGTACCTCTTACTGATGCAGAAACACCAATTGTAAAATTTGGTAATAATTTGATTGCACCGTCTAAGACAGTTTATGGCTATAAAGCTTTAGAACCTATTTTCTTAACATTAGCTAATAATCACTCCTTAGATCAAGGTGTGGAAGGCTTAACGACAACATTAAATTTGTTGAAACAACATGATATTGCTTATGCTGGGGCCGGTGCTAATTTGAAGGAAGCAAAGAAGCCATTTATCTTTGAAAAAGATGGAGTACGTATTGGCTTCTATCTATGTACAGAGAATGAGTTTACTATGGCTACTTCCCATTCTATGGGTGCTAACCCATTTGATGTATTGGACAGCTTTGATGAAGTGGCTGCTTTAAAAGAACAATGCGACTACGTAATTGTTCTATATCATGGGGGCAAGGAATACTATCGTTATCCGTCACCGATGTTACAACGTTATTGTCGTAAGTTTGTCGATAGAGGGGCTAGCCTCGTTATTTGCCAACATAATCATTGTGTAGGCTCTCGAGAAGATTATAATGGCGGTTCTATCATTTATGGACAAGGTAACTTTATCTTTAACTCTGAGTTCTACGTAAATCATCGAGACTTTGTAAAAGATTCCTTATTAATCCGTGTAGAGGCAACAAAAGATAGCTTTGTTATATGTGAGTTACCTATTCGTATGAGTGATAATGGTACGCGACTCGCTACAGACGCTGAAGCGGCAGAAACGTTAGCAGGTTATAAAAAACGGAGTGAAGAAATAAAGGATGCTCATTTTGTAATCTCAAACTATAAGGCTTTTGCTGATACTCATGTAAAACGTTATTTGCGTGAGTTCTTAGGTAGATCTTTTATTATACGTGCTATTAATGCTTTATTTGGCCGCAAGTTAATGCAACTTATTTTGGGGCCTACAAGTTATTTAGCAATACAAAACTATTTAGAGTGTGAAGCTCATCATGAATTATTCTTAAGAGGTATTAAGAATATCAATAAAAAATAATGGATACTAAAATCGTAGCTGCTGCTAAATGGTCTGTCATTACAGAGGTTTTAGCAAAGCTTATTACACCACTTACAAATATAATATTGGCCCATATGCTTGCGCCGACGGCGTTTGGTATATTGGCAACAATTATGATGGTTATCTCTTTTGCAGAAATGCTTGCTGATGCGGGATTCCAAAAGTTTCTTGTACAGCATGAGTTTGAAAGTGACCAAGAAAAGCAAGAGGCCACAGATGTAGCCTTTATTGCCAATCTAGTACTTTCTTTATTCTTGTGGGGCGCTATCATAATAGGCCGTGATGAATTGGCTGTACTAGTAGGTAATGATGGCTTAGGCATACCGATGGCCGTGATGGGGGCGATGATACCTCTATCAGCCTTTAGCAGTGTGCAGATGGCTTTGTATAGAAGGGACTTTAACTTTAAGTTTCTTCTAAATATTCGCCTTATAACCATTTTGACACCTATAGTGATCTCTATTCCTATGGCGCTCATGGGGTACGATTACTGGTCTTTAATTGCTGGCATGTTAGGGGCTCAGCTGTTTACAGCATTAGTCTTATTAAAGAGTAGAAGAAATCAAATTCGCTTATTCTTTAGTGGTCGTGTTTTTATGAACATGTTTAGCTATAGTGCATGGTCATTGGCTGAAGCCTTTTCTATTTGGCTTACCGCATGGGTAGATACTTTTATTATCAGTCGATTTCTCGATGCGTACTATTTAGGTATTTACAAGATGCCGATGGCCATTGTAACAACTGTTATGGCTATGGCTACAGCATCGCTAGCGCCAGTGCTTTTTGCTGCGCTAAGTAGGGTCCAACATGATCAACAGGCCTTTTCCAATACATTTTTTACATTCCAACGCTATATGGCCTTATTCTTAGTGCCTATAGGAGTAGGCTTATTTGTATTCCAAGACTTTGTTGTCCATCTTTTGCTTGGGCCTCAATGGAAGTTGGCAGGGATCGTTTTAGGTTCTTGGGCATTGAGCTCAGCTATTATGACTGTGACAGCAAATCTAATTTCTGAAATATTCCGTGCTAAAGGCTTGCCAAATCTATCGTTCTGGACTCAAGTGTTACATTTAGTTGTTTTAATACCAGTTATTTATATTTGTATTCAATATGATTTCACTACCTTTGTGTATGCTCGCTCTATAGTGCGAATGGAAATGCTCGCTGTAGCTATGTTGTTCTTGGCTCTATTCGTTAATATGAGTGCGTTCCGCATACTATCTAATATTAGTGTATATCTCATTACCGCATCGATAGTTGGGGCGATAGCGTATAGTATTTTACATCTATATGATACGGTGTGGTGGACGATAGCTTGTATGCTATTATGCGTTCTATTGTATGTGGCTATTTTGTGTAGCATTCCATCTGAGCGTACTATGATTGCTGCTGGTGTTAATAAAGTTTTAGGTAAGGTAAGACGTTCATAATTAACAGAACTATGAAAGGAGTACATATGCTTTCAAAAAATGTAGACTTAAACAACACGGTAATCCTTGTAACGGGAGCCGCTGGATTTGTAGGGGCTAATCTCGTTATGTCCCTCTTATCTGAAGCAGAAGGAACTCAAATTATCGGCATAGATTCTGTTAATGACTACTATGACGTAGCCTTAAAGGATTATCGATTACAACAAATCGATGAGATGAGCAAAGGCAATAAAAATACGTGGATTTTTAAAAAAGGCAATCTTGCTGATAAGGCTTTTATAGATGATATTTTTGCAACCTATAAACCACGTGTTGTAGTCAATTTGGCTGCTCAAGCAGGGGTTCGCTACTCTATTACAAATCCAGATGCTTATATCGAATCTAATATTATTGGTTTCTATAATATTTTAGAGGCTTGTCGTCATTCTTATGACAATGGTGAAAGTGGTGTAGAACATTTAGTATATGCATCATCTTCTTCTGTATATGGGGCGAATAAACAAATTCCATACTCTACAGATCATAAGGTCGATAACCCTGTATCCTTGTACGCGGCTACAAAAAAATCCAATGAATTGCTGGCTTATTCTTACGCCAAGCTCTATAACATTCCGAGCACTGGCCTTAGATTCTTTACGGTATACGGTCCGGCAGGTCGTCCAGATATGGCATACTTTGGATTCACAAATACTTTGCGCAGTGGTGGCACTATTAAAATCTTTAACTACGGTAACTGCAAACGCGATTTTACCTATATCGATGATATTGTAGAAGGCGTTTCTAAGGTTATGTGTGCTGCACCAGAGCGTCGTAACGGAGTTGATGGATTGCCAGTACCACCATATGCTATTTATAACATTGGTAATAGTAACCCTGAAAACCTCCTCGATTTTGTACGTATTCTTTCAGAAGAATTAGTATCTGCTGGAGTACTACCAGAAGATTACAATTTTGAGGAACATAAAGAATTAGTCCCTATGCAACCAGGTGATGTACCTGTTACGTATGCGGATACGAGTGCCTTAGAAGAAGATTTTGGGTTCAAACCAAATACAACGTTGCGAGAAGGTTTAAGACGTTTTGCTGTATGGTATAAAGATTTTTATATGACGGAGGGCAAATAAATGAAAATTGCAATTGCTGGTACAGGCTATGTAGGCCTTTCCAATGGCGTATTATTAGCACAACATAATGAAGTAGTAGCCCTCGATATTGTTCCTGAAAAAGTGGATATGTTAAATCGCAAGGAAGCACCTATTGTAGATGCGGAATTGCAGGAATATTTAACCACTAAAGAATTAAACTTTAAAGCTACATTAGATCCTGTGGAAGCCTTTACAGGAGCGGATTATGTAATTATTTCTACACCTACCAACTATGACCCACAAAAGAACTTCTTTGATACATCTTCTGTCGAGCAAGTCATTAAAACCGTTTTAGAAATTAATCCTGATGCGGTAATGATTATTAAATCAACTGTACCAGTAGGTTATACTGTACAAATGCGTGAAGAGTTTAAAACAGAGAATTTAATTTTCTCCCCAGAATTCTTGCGAGAAGGTAAAGCATTATACGATAACTTGTATCCATCTCGTATTGTTGTAGGTGAAGACTCTGAACGTGCTCGTCGCTTTGGTCAACTATTAGCTGATGGTGCTATTAAAGAAAATGTACCACAGTTATATACAGGCTCCACAGAAGCAGAAGCAATTAAATTATTTGCTAATACTTATTTAGCATTGCGTGTGGCGTACTTTAATGAGCTTGACTCCTATGCGGAGGTACGCGGTCTTAGTACAAGCCAAATCATTAATGGTGTATGTTTAGACCCTCGTATTGGGGACTTTTATAATAATCCATCCTTCGGCTATGGTGGGTATTGCTTACCTAAAGATACAAAACAGTTATTAGCTAACTACAATGATGTACCACAAAATTTGATCTCCGCCATTGTTGATGCGAATAGAACACGTAAAGACCATGTGGCGGATGCTATTATCGCTAAAAATCCTAAAATTGTTGGTATCTATCGCTTGACGATGAAAATGAACTCTGATAACTTTAGAGCATCAGCAATTCAAGGTGTTATGAAGCGTATCAAGGCTAAAGGTATTGCTGTTGTAGTTTATGAACCAACTCTTGATGCAGAAGACTTCTTCAATTCACCGGTGATTCGTAACTTTGAAGATTTTAAACGCGTCAGCGATGTTATTGTAGCTAATCGTTGGGATTCATCTTTAGAAGATGTGAAAGATAAGGTTTATACGCGAGATATTTTTGACCGCGATTAATTTAGCTATATGTATTGTGACGTTTAGGAGAGTAGTATGAAACGTTGGATACTATATATCGTGTTAGGTTTAATTGTGTTTTTTATATGGGATAATTCACTACAAAACGGAGGCTCCTCTGATGGGTTTAGCCTTATTTTTGCAGAGAAGTTAGCTCCCATAGCACATAATTTAGGCTTTCACGGAAATATATGGGCTTTAAATAGGATTGTCCGGAAATTAGCACATCTTACGGAGTTTACAATCCTTGGTGGCGTTTTATATGTAATCTTACGTCGTTATATTGAGTATGGAACAGTATTTAAAACGATTGGTCTAGGGTTGGCTATAGCTATTCTTGATGAATTTATACAAAGATTTTCACCAGGTCGGAGCTCTCAGTTTTCCGATGTTGTCATTGATACAATCGGTGTTGTTATCGGTATACTCTTAGTAAAATTAGCCTATAGTATTGGTCAGAAAAAAAGCATGTCTAAAAAATAAACTGTTACTAATATGCAGCATAAGTATAAAATGCCTCATAATCACGAAGATTATGAGGCGTTTTTAATGAAATTTAGATGAAAATTTAAATAGATTATTAAATGAACACATTATAATTTATCTATTTTTATATAAAAACCACTATACAAGCGACTTTTACCCTGTTATAATCATGAATAGAAGATGAAACTTAAATGAGATAAAGATGAACTTTATAAAATAGGACGATTTCTGTAAGGGATTATCGTAAGTAGAAGGGGAAGATTATGAATCGCGTGGTTGATTTACATGGTTGCATTTTGCCAGCTGTGCTAGGTCCTAAAGGGCCACAAACAATGGCAGAATCAGTAAAAATGATTAAGTCCTTGTGTGATCAAGGCATTACAGATATTTTTAGTACTCCTGATGTAACAGTATCTATGGATAAGAATACCTGGAATACTATGGAGTCTTTATTAAATGATGTGAAACTTGCTGTAGGGGAACAACAAGTTGAGGTAACTATTCATAGTGGTGCTCGTGTTTTGCTCTGTGATGAAATGGTTGAATATATTGCTGCTCATCGCAATCAATATCTTTTAGGAAATAGCCATTTTATGTTAGTAGCACTACCTCAAAATAGCAAAGTTCATCATATTAATGCATGGTTGTTAAGCTTACTTGATATGGGGATTGTTCCAATTATTAGTGAAGTAGAAGCTCACCGACAATTGTTTACTAAACCAGAACAACTATTAGAGTGGGTTGATAAAGGCATTTTGATTCAATGCAATATGGCATCTTTTAATCACAATAATGCTAATTATCAAAGAGCTATTGAATTGTATCGCAATGGTTTGATTCATTTCTTTGGTACTGGTTATAGCAGTGAAAGTGATGTACAAGCGCATCAAGGTTATGTAGAAGCAATTTCTAAATTGGATAGCACATATAAAAAAGATTTGCTCCCAAATATCCATCTTAATGAACGTGATCTTTTGGCTAATCGCACGTTCTATCCAGCTGTTCCATCTAGTTGGGTAGGTCAAAAGTCCAATTTCTTGACACGTCTATTTGGCTTCGCATTATAATTTATATAGGTTCTTTTATCCATGCTATATTGGCATGGGTAAAAGAACCTATTTTTACTTTATATTGTATTTGGGGTTGAAAACAACCACCATATATAGTATACTGAGGGAGCAGTAGAAATAGAGAGTTTTCTAATAATTCTTTACATTTTTACATATAAATTTATAAAAAGTATGGTTAACCATACTTTTTTCTATGTCTTAACATATTTTTCAGCGGTAACAAAATGGGGAGGTTGCCAATATGTTGCAGGTCATCAAACGGGATGGTACAAAGGTACCTTTCGACAAAAACAAAATTGCTTTAGCTATTGAAAAGGCTGAGCATAGTAGTACAGGGTTGTACGAAGAGGGGTTAGCACAGCGTATTGCAGATGAAATTGAAGAATATGCTCAAAAGCTCCAAAAAGATATGACAATTTATGCTATTGAAGATCAAGTGTATTATAAGTTGATTGAGTATCATAATCCTGCAACGGCACGTGCCTATGAAGGTTACAAAGCTGTGCAAGCTTTCAAACGTCGTCAAAATACTACAGATGATGATGTAATTGGTTTGTTAGATCGTAGTAATGTTAGTGTTCTTGATGAGAATTCTAATAAGGACGCAGCCATTGTATCTACACAACGCGATTTAATTGCTGGTGAGGTATCTAAGGATATTGCGCGTCGTAAATTAATTCCTACGGATATTTTAGAGGCTCATGATAGTGGTGCCATCCATTTCCATGATATGGACTATATTATTCAGCCCATGTTTAACTGTTGCTTAATCAATTTGGAAGACATGCTTACAAATGGCACGGTAATCAATGGTAAGAAAATTGATACGCCTAAATCTTTTCAAGTGGCATGTACAGTTACAACGCAAATCATTGCTCAAGTTGCATCTGGTCAATATGGTGGTCAAAGTATTAATGGCATTGATCGTATTTTAGCGCCATTTGTACGTAAATCTTATGAGAAAATTCTTAACAATGTTATTGAAGAACAAGTTGAGATCTACGGCATGGAGCCTAATATGGAAAAGGCTCGTGAAATTGCTTGGAAACGTACCCGCAAAGAGGTTAAGGATGGTATTCAAACTATCCAGTATCAAATTAATACATTGATGACTACAAATGGTCAATCTCCATTTGTTACATTATTTATGTATTTCCAACCTGATTATGAATACGCTAAGGAAGCAGCTCTCATTACTGAAGAGATTTTACGCCAACGTATTAAAGGTGTAAAAAATGAATCTGATGTATATATTACACCAGCATTCCCTAAGTTGATTTATGTTCTTGATGAACATAATGTAACACCAGATAGCCCTTACTATTACTTAACTGAATTGGCTGCACAATGTACAGCTAAACGGATGTACCCAGATTATATTTCCGCTAAGAAAATGAAGGAAAACTATGAAGGGAATGTATTTAGTCCAATGGGTTGCCGTTCCTTCTTATCTCCTTGGAAGGATGAAAACGGAAACTACAAATTTGATGGACGCTTTAACATGGGCGTTGTGAGCTTGAACTTGCCACAGATTGGTATTCTGGCTCGCGGCAGTGAAGAAAAATATTTTGAAATTTTAGATAAACGTCTTGAATTAGCAGAAAAAGCATTGTTATTACGCTACAATCTTTTAAAAGATGTAGTAAGCGATGTGTCTCCAATTCACTGGCAACATGGTGCTATTGCACGACTTAAAAAAGGTGAAAAAATTAGTCGTTTCTTATCTGGCGGTTATGCAACGATTTCTCTAGGCTACATCGGTATCTATGAGGCTACTCGCTTGATTACAGGTGAGTCTAATACAGGCGAAAAAGGCCGTGTATTTGCTATGAAAATCATGGATCGTCTAAATGCAGCGATTGATTTATGGCATGATAAACATAATCTTGGCTTTGGCTTATATGGTACTCCTGCTGAAAGCTTAACGAATCGATTCTCTTCTTTAGATCGTGCTCGTTTTGGAGTTATTGAAGATATTACAGATAAAGGATATTACACTAATAGTTATCACGTAAATGTTCGTGAAGAGATTAATGTATTTGATAAATTTGCCTTTGAATCTGAGTTCCAAAAGAAATCTACAGGCGGCTGTATTTCTTATGCGGAAATTCCGAATATGACTAATAACATTCCAGCTATTTTGACTATGATTCAATATATTTACAATCACATTTCTTATGCTGAGTTTAATACGAAATCTGACTACTGTCATGAATGTGGTTTTGATGGAGAAATCAAGGTAAATGAACATAACGAATGGGAATGTCCTCGCTGTCACAACACGAATCGCGATAAATTAACTGTTATCCGTCGTACATGTGGTTACCTTGGGGAAAACTTCTGGAACGAAGGCCGTACTAAAGAAATTAAAGATCGGGTAATGCACATTTAAGATTATTAGAAGTATAGTTTTAATAATTATTCTATATATTAAGATAGATTATTATAATTGTTATATACACATCTAATGTGAGTGTTTTAATAGATAGGATTTTAATTCTAAATACGATAATTTTGTAAATAGTAAAAGCTGTGCCTAAGGCACAGCTTTTACTGTATATATGAAAAATCGAAATATATCTATATAGTGTTGATCAAAGTTGATAGGCACTACTATGGAGGTTATGATGAGATATGGGCAAATAAGACAATATGATATTGCCAATGGAGAAGGGATTCGTACATCTGTATTTGTAACTGGATGTACGCATTGTTGTTATAACTGTTTTAACGAAGAATATCAAGATTTTAATGCAGGTAAAGAATGGTCACAAGCTGAAACAGATCTAGTTGTTTCTTATGTTAAGAATCCTATCTGCGCAGGTTTAACTTTATTGGGGGGAGAGCCTTTTCAAAATGTACACGGTTTATTACCTGTAGTAAGAGCTGTACGAGCGGCTGCACCGGAAAAGAAAATTTGGGCCTATTCAGGTTATGAAATAGATGATATTTTAGAGGATGAATTGCGAAGTGCTTTATTACAGGAAATTGATATCCTTGTAGATGGTCGCTTTGTAGATGAATTGAAAGATCCAGCTTTACGTTTTAGAGGATCCTCTAATCAACGCATTATAGATGTGAAAAAAACATTAGCAGCTGGCGAAATTGTATTGGCAATGGAGTAAGTATGGCATTTGATAAACGAGTTATTGGGCTCATTATTATAGTTGGTTTTATAGCTGGACTTGTAGGTGCCTCTTATACGCATTTAATGCATAGTATTCAACATATTGTATATAACTATTCTACTGCAGATCACCTAAGTTTTGGTGCTGCCGTAGCTCGCGTATCGCCTATAGAACGTCTTGTACCCTTGATTGTTTGTGGTATTGTAGGTGGCGTTGGTTGGTTTCTTATTCACCGATATGGTAAAGGCGTCGTAGATATAAAAACTGCCGTTTCTGGAAAGATGGATATGCATCCTATTACTACTGTTTTACACGCTACATTACAAATTATTACCGTAGGTATTGGTTCTCCTCTCGGCAGAGAGGTTGCACCACGAGAGGCCAGTGCAGGGATTACAACTTTTTTAGTTGATCATTTTGATATAAAAAAAGAGGACCGACAGCTCTTAATTGCTTGTGCTGCAGGGGCAGGCCTTGCTGCTGTATATAATTCACCATTATCGGCGGCCATTTTTACATTGGAAACATTGCTGCTGACTTGGAATGTTAGGGCTATGAGTGCTGCTTTAGTATGCTGTGGCTTAGCTACCTTTGTGACTCGGCAAGCTGGTGTAGGGGATGTCATTCAATATACGATGGCACAGCCTAGTTTGGGAAGTCATTATGTAGAGTTCTCCATAGCCTTAGGGGCTGTAGTTGCTGCAGGGGTAGTATTATTTAACATTACTCAAAGTAAATTACCCGCTATTCATCGTAGTAGTCCTGTTATGATTCCTATTTCCATCGTTGCATTTACACTTGTGGGTGTAATGGCTATGTACTTTCCTGAAATTCTTGGAAATGGTAAAGCAGGGAATGAGTTAACATTTACAAATGAAATTACTTGGACTTATGCATTGGGCTTATTTGGTACTAAATGGGTTGCTGTATTGCTGGCTTTAGCAGCAGGTGCCTATGGTGGACGTATTACACCTTCTATGATGTTAGGTAGTACTTTGGCCATCGTATTTGGTACGGTATGGTCTATTGCAGTAGCTCCCGTTTCTTTAGGGATGGCTGCCTTTGTAGGGGCTGTAGCATTTTTAGGCCTCGCACAGAAGATGCCTATGACATCTTGTGTGTTTATGCTTGAGTTATCTCGCTTCTCTGTGGAAATGTTGTTCCCAATAGCGTTGACGATGGGTACTGCGCTTATGGTTGAGCAAATTATTCAATCAAAATTAAAAAGTGATAAATAACAATGAGCTGTCAATACCAAGGAGTGTTAGATAGCAATTAATAGTTCAGAGTAATATTCATAGTAAACGCTAATTACAGGTTTATAAACTAAAAAATAAAGCGGATAGTTGTGTTAAGCAACTATCCGCTTTTATTTTGTAAAAAATTTATTGTATATGTGATTATACGATCTTAGCGTTTTTATCGTACTCTTCGCCACCTGCATCAGGAAGCATACCGTATTCTACAGTCCACAAGTGTTTATATTTTAACGCTTGATTATGGATGCGTTCAATTTGAGTTTCGTCTGTACGAACAACGCGAGCTGGAATTCCCACAACTAGGGAGTTAGGAGGGATTACAGTGTTTTCTTTCAATACGGCACCAGCAGCGATGATGGAGCCAGAACCAATATGGCAACCACTTAATACGATGGCACCCATACCAACTAATACATTATCTTCAATTGTGCTGGCATGTACGATTGCGCCATGACCAATTGTAACGTAATCACCTAGGACACAGGCTTTATCATCATCTACGTGTAAAACAGAGTTGTCTTGTACATTAGAGTAACGACCTACAACAATTTTGTTTACGTCCCCTCGAAGTGCGCAATTTTGCCAGATAGATGCGTATTCTTTTAATTCCACATCACCAGCAAGTTCTGCGCCAGGCATGACACAACTTTTAGGATCTAATTTAGGATATTTTCCGTGAAATGGTAACATGAGTACTCCTATTATATTAAATTAAACGATTTCAATAAGGCGTTGAGCTTTACGAATAGACATAATAGCTTCATTCATTACAGTTTGAACGATAGTATGAGCTGGCTCAATAGCTGTAAGACGATTTAAACCTTGGCCTACTTGCACAGCACCATTTACAACATCGCCATCAATAGCGGCGCGTTTGTTAGTACCTTGAGACATTTTAGTGCGTTCTTCCGGCGTAGTAACACCATCAGTTTCAGCAGCTAGATAACGAGTAGTAAATTCATTTTTCAAGCTACGTACGCCACCGTGACCAGAAAGAAGGCCTGTTACCACAGAATCTGTATCTGTGGCGTTGATGATTGCTTCCTTCATATTTGGATGTGCTTGGCATTCTTCGGCTAACAAGAAACGAGAGCCCATTTGAACGCCTTCTGCACCCATCAATAATGCAGCTGCAAGGCCACGACCATCTACGATGGCACCAGCCACAACAACAGGGATAGAAATTTCAGGTAAAATATTTTCCATTAAAGACATTGTAGTTTGGGTGCCGATATGACCACCAGCTTCCATACCTTCAATAATCATTGCATCTGCACCAGCATCTTGGATGCGTTTTGCAAGTTTCAAAGATGGAACAACAGGAATAACTTTGATGCCTGCATCTTGGAATGGTTTAATATACGGAACAGGGTTGCCTGCACCAAGTGTGACAAAGGCTGGTTTTTCTTCGATGATAATATCTACTAATTCATCCTTATTTGGGGCCATCAACATAAGGTTAACACCAAAAGGTTTATCTGTTAATTCTTTACAAGCACGGATTTCATTGCGAGTCCACTCTGCATCGCGGCCACCAAGAGCAATTACACCGGTAGCTCCAGCGTTAGCAACGGCAGCAACTAATTTGTGTTCAGATACCCAAGCCATAGCGCCTTGGATAATAGGGTATTCAATTTGTAAAAGTTGAGTTAAAGCTGTTCTCATACATCCTCCTATGATAACAATGTAATAAACGAATTCTTTATTAAGCTTTAGATAGTAGTCTTTTATTCTTGTATAAGAAATAGAGCTTTAATAAAGTAAAAGTATGTATAAGTATATACTTATATACTAATGTGATTAGGTGTATTTATTAGAAGCTATATAATCCTATAATAATTTTTATATAGATATATAAGCTCTTCTATATATAATAGTATAATATATAAATTATGTATACCTTAGATAGATTGATTGCAGTTGTTAATTAAATAAATAAGCTTTTACTTTTACTATTGTAATAGTATGGTCTTAAACGGCAAAGAATATGAAAGGACATTGATGTTGAATTTGAGAAAGTCTAATTGATAATGCATTTCAAGTTTGCGAGTAGGATAAATCCGCATAGTATATATGATTTTTAAATATTAGAAAAATTGAGAAAATAAGAAAATGAGTATTGAAAAGTTTCGATATCTTTGGTATACTACATTACAGATAGAGTATCTAATTTAATTAAAGATAAAATTAAAAACAAAATTTTCAAGTGAAGGAGGAAATACACATGGAAAAATACGTATGCGTAGTATGTGGTTGGGTTTATGACGAAGCTGTTGAAGGCGTAAAATTCGAAGATCAACCAGCTGATTATGTTTGCCCACTTTGCGGTGTTGGTAAAGACCAATTCGAAAAAATGTAATTGACTTTCCAAAAAGGCTATCTTGAGTCCACTTAAGATAGTCTTTTTTATTTGACAAAGCACCATGTCATGTTTATAATATTATGAGTCGAGGTAAGATTATGAAACTGCAAGTAGAGCAAGCAAAAGAACATATAGGAAAGAAATTTCCTTATAGCTATACGATACCAACCTCTGAGCTTGGTGACGTAACTGCTTTTCCTTGGAGCCGTCATGATATAACCATTAATGGTGAGTTTTGGTTTGATGGTCAAAATTACATCGTTCAAGGTTCGATAGATTCTAAAGGTGATTACGATTGTTCTCGTTGTTTAAATACGACAGAGCATGATCGTAAGGATTCCTTCGAGGAAATCTTTAGTGATCGTCGAGATGCTGCGGATGATGTGACTCCTTTCGATGGAGAGGAAATTGACTTAACCGAACTAATTAGGGATACATTAATCATCAATGAGCCCTCTCAAGTGTTATGTCAGGATGATTGCAAAGGATTGTGCGTTCATTGCGGAGCAAATTTAAATGTTTCACCTTGTTCTTGTGAATCCTTTGTGGTGGATCCTCGATTTGCAGAGTTACGTGCTTTGCTTGATGAGAAAGATGATAGATTGTCCTAATGATTGTACTAAGGAGGTGCAGATAATGGCAGTACCTAAACGTAGATTGTCTAAATGCCGTCGCGATCGTCGTCGTGCTAATTGGAAATTAGAAGCTCCTGGTTATGTAGCATGCCCACAATGCCACGAACCTAAGATGCCTCATCGTGTTTGCCCTACATGTGGTCACTATAAAGGTGAGCAAGTAGTAGCTAATGCTTAATATGTGAGCGGATGAAAAGACGCCTACTGCGGTAGGCGTCTTTTTTATGCGTTTTATTCTATATTTTTATATAGTTATAGTTTTTAGTTATATGCTTATAACTTTATATGCCACTTAATTAGTAGTAAGTGCCACTATTTTATAGTAAGATTAATCTATAAGGTAGTGGCATTTTTTTATACTTTTATAAACTAAAAGATAGTTAAATATAAAATTATAACTATATTTTGTATATGTCATTAAAATTTGTTACTATATGTATGAAAAGCCTTGCCAATAGGGAAATTATTGTATATACTTAGGATGTAATATTAATACTAGGTCATAAAAGGTGGTCCCATGAGTCGGTTGAAGAAGCAAGAGCGCCAAAAGCAGTTACAAGAAAAACTGAATATTACGCCATTTCTTACTGATGAAGAATTGGCAACGCACTTTAGTGTAAGTGTGCCAACTATTCGTCTAGATCGACTAGAGCTGGGGATACCTGAGTTGCGTGAACGTATTCGCGTAATGGCTACAGGTCAATCACAAGAAACGGTAGATCATATACCGTACGAAGTAGTAGGGGAATTGATTGATGTCACAGAAGGGCAACAAGCATTATCTATGCTACGGACTACGGCTGATATGGAAGATCGATTTGGACATGTAGAGCCACAGTATTTATATGCTCAAGCAAATTCCCTGGCAAAAGTAGTCATGGGGACTACTGTTTGTTCTGCGGAAGTTGGAAATATAAAATATAAGAACCCAGTGGGAGCTGGTACAAATTTGGTGGCAAAAGCAGAAATTGTTCGCCGCCGAGGTAATAAGTTCTTTATTTGGGTAATCATAAGAGATAAAATAAAAGAAGTATTTCGCGCAAAATTTATTATGGAATCCGTAGAGAATAGGGTGTAAATTATGAAAATTGCAATAGACGCCATGGGTGGCGACTTTGCTCCCTTGGAGCCTGTACTAGGATCCATTGAAGCCGTACGAGCAAATGATCACATTGAAGTGGTGCTCGTCGGCGATAAGCAGCAAATTTTTGACATATTAGAAGCTAATAATGAAGCTAAGAATCCACGCATTTCTGTACATCATGCCAGTGAAGTAATCGGCATGGATGAACATCCAGGTCAAGCATTGCGTAAGAAAAAAGATGCATCTATCGTGGTGGCTACAGCGCTAGTTCGCGATAATCATTGTGATGCTGTAATTGCTCCTGGTAGCACCGGTGCTGCTGTTGCAGCTGCTCTGTTTGGTCTTGGTCGCATTAAGGGGGTAGATCGCCCTGTTATTGCAACACCAATGCCTACAGTAAGTGGTATTACTGTTATGCTGGATTCAGGTGCAAATTCAAACTGTAAACCAAAACATCTTGTACAAGGTGCATTGATGGGTTCTGAATACGCTAAAATTTTATTAGGTAAAGAAAATCCTACTGTAGGATTACTAAACATCGGTGAAGAAGCTACAAAAGGGAACGATGTCGTTCTAGGCGCGTATCCAATTTTGGAACGTATGAAGATTATCAACTTTAAAGGCAATATTGAAGGTCGTGATATTCCAAAAGGGACTGTTGATGTTGTTGTATGTGATGGCTTTGTAGGTAATGTGGTATTGAAATTTGCGGAAGGCTTGGTAACAGGCCTAACACAATTAGTAAAGGATAGCATAATGGCGGGCAGTATTTTTGCCAAGATTGGTGCTATGTTAGTAAAGCCAGCTTTGAAAAAAATGGCAAAACGCTTAGATCACACTGAAAATGGTGGTGCTCCACTCTTAGGTGTTAATGGCTTATTTATGATTTCTCATGGCAGTTCTAAGGCCAAAGAGATTAAGAGTGCTATCGAAATTGCTGATGATCTAGCAGAGCGTAAAATTATTCAACACATTCGTGATACGATGGAAATTGAAGGAGCCTTAAAGTATGACTATGATGAGTAAATCGGTAGGGATCATTGGTACTGGGAGTTTCCTTCCTGACAATGTAGTAACAAATTTTGATCTTGAAAAAATGGTTGATACCAACGACCAATGGATTAGAGAACGTACAGGCATAGAAGAACGACGCATTGCACCGGAAGGTATGAACACATCCTATATGGCAACAGAGGCAGCTAAGAAAGCATTGCAAATGGCTAAGGTCAATGCAGAAGACATCGATATGATTATCTTTGCTACCTTAACACCAGATATGATTATTCCTTCTGCAGCTTGTATTTTACAAGCTAACTTAGGAGCTAAAAACGCAGCAGCTTACGATTTACAAGCGGCATGTTCTGGCTTTGTATATGGATTGATTACTGCAGCTAGTTATATTAGTTCTGGTATTTATAAGAAGGTACTCGTTGTAGGGGCAGAAATTCTTTCCCGTCGAGTAAACTGGAATGATCGTGGCACATGTATCCTCTTCGGTGATGGTGCAGGTGCTGCAGTAGTATCTGAAGTACCTGAAGGTTACGGTATTAAAGGTATTGATATGGGCGCCGACGGCACTGGTGGACCAGCACTTTGTATTCCAGCAGGTGGTACTGCTGTGGTTGCTAATGATCAACGTATAGAAGAAGGTTTAACATTCATTCACATGGATGGCTCTGAAGTATATAAATTTGCTGTTAAAACGATGGGACGTACTGTTTTAAAATCTTTAGAACGTGCTGGTATGGAGCTCAATGAATTAGATTACTTCATCCCTCATCAAGCAAATATTCGGATTATTGATTCGGCAGCAAAACGATTACATCTGCCGATGGAAAAAGTTTTTGTTAATTTACATAAGTATGGTAATACATCTGCCGCGTCTGTAGCGATTGCTCTTGATGAAGCATATCGTGAAGGACATTTCAAACGTGGAGATAATGTTGCGTTTGCAGGATTTGGTGCGGGCCTAACATGGGCAAGCCTAGTCTTGAAATGGTATTAAGGAGGACAAATCAAGATGATTAAGACTGACATTTGTGATTTATTGCAGATTGAGTATCCAATATTACAAGGTGGTATGGCTTGGCTCGGTACTGCAGAATTAGCGGCCGCCGTATCTGAAGCGGGTGGCCTTGGCCTTATTGGTGCTGGTCACATGCCTCCTGATATTTTCCGTAACGAAATCCATAAATTAAAAGAGCGTACTAACAAGCCTTTCGGCTGTAACATTATGCTCATGTCTCCATTCGTAAAAGAAGTTATGGAAGTAGTTGTGGAAGAACGCGTTCCTGTTATCACTACAGGTGCAGGTAACCCTGGCGTATATATTCCAGCTTTGAAAGAAATTGGCACTAAAGTTATTCCTGTTGTAGCATCTGTATTATTGGCAAAACGCTTATTGCGTGGTGGTATCGATGCGATCGTTGCAGAAGGTACAGAGTCTGGTGGTCACGTAGGTGATATTACAACTATGGCATTAATCCCACAAGTAGTTGATGCTGTAGATGTACCAGTAATTGCTGCTGGTGGTATTGCTGATGGTCGTGGTATGGCTGCGGCATTTGCATTAGGTGCTAAAGCAGTACAAATGGGTACACGCTTCGTATTATCTGAAGAGTGTATTGCTCATGAAAATTATAAAAATGCTGTATTGAAAGCAAAAGATCGTGCTACAGTTATGACTGGTTTAACAACAGGTCACCCTGTACGTATTATCGATAATTCTTTGGCTCATAAATACAAAAACCTTGAATTTAGCGGTGGTTCTAAAGAAGAACTAGAAGCATTAGGTGCAGGTACACTTCGTAAAGCTGCTATTGATGGTGATGTAAAAGAAGGTTCTGTTATGATCGGTCAAATTTCTGGTATGTTAACAGATATTAAACCATGTGCAACTATCATTAAAGATATTATGACTGAAACTGAAACTGTAATTAAGAATCTTCAAGGTCTTAATAAATAAGGAGGCCCTAATGAAAACGGCATTTGTTTTTCCTGGTCAAGGTTCCCAAAAAGTAGGCATGTTACAAGATTTGTACAATGCGTATCCTATTGTGAAACAACGTTTTGAAGAAGCTGACGAAGCTCTTGGTTACTCTATTACTAAGTTATGTTTCGAAGGTCCTGATACAGAGCTTGTTAAAACAGCAAACACACAACCTGCTATTTTAACTGCATCCGTAGCTTGTTATGAAGTTCTTAAAGAGCAAGGTTTTACACCTGATATCGTAGGTGGTCATAGCCTTGGCGAGTACAGTGCTCTTGTGGCGGCTGGCGTATTGAACTTTAAAGACGCAGTGTATGTAGTTCATAAACGTGGTCAATACATGCAAGAAGCTGTGCCATTGGGCAAAGGTGCTATGGCTGCTATCTTGGCATTACCTCGTGAGCAAGTTGTAGAAATTTGTGAAGATGTAAATGCTTCTGTAGGTTCTGTACAAGCAGTTAACTTCAATTGCCCTGGACAAATCGTTATTGCCGGTGAAACTGCAGCGGTGGAAACAGCAGCTGAAAAAATGAAAGAAGCAGGTGCAAAACGTGCAGTAATGCTTCCTGTAAGTGCTCCATTCCATAGCCGTTTGATGGAACCAGCTGCTCTTCGTTTAAAAGAAGAATTGGATAAAATCCAAGTAAACGATGCTCAAATTCCTGTAGTAGCAAATGTAACAGGTAAAATCTTAACTAATGCAAATGACATTAAAGAATCCTTAGTTACTCAAGCAGCTAACCCTGTATTATGGGAAGATTGCGTAGCTGAAATGGTAAACTTTGGTGTAACTAGCTTCGTAGAAGTAGGCCCTGGCAAAGTACTTACAGGCTTTACTAAGAAGATCAATAAAGATATGGAATTAGCCAATGTTGAAGACATTGCATCCTTAGAGAAAACGCTTGAATTTTTGAAAGGGGTTCGATAAAATGCATTTAGAGGGTAAAGTAGCCATTGTAACTGGCGCATCCCGTGGCATTGGTCGCGCTGTAGCTATCCATTTGGCAAAATCTGGTGCTGATGTTGTAGTTAACTATAGCGGTAGCGAAGGTGCAGCTCAAGAAACTGTAGAAGCTGTACAAGCGTTAGGCCGTAAAGCCATTAAAATTAAAGCCAATGTAGCAAATGCTGATGAAGTTGCTGCTATGGTAGAAGAAGCTCATAAAGAGTTTGGTCACATTGACATTCTCGTAAATAATGCGGGTATTACGCGTGACGGTTTGTTAATGCGTATGAAAGATGAAGATTTTGATGCTGTTATCGATATCAACCTTAAAGGTGTATACTTGGTAACTAAAGCAGTATCAAAAATCATGATGAAACAACGTTCTGGTCATATTATCAACATGACATCTGTTGTAGGTGTTATGGGTAATGCTGGTCAAACTAACTACGCTGCTTCTAAAGCAGGTGTAATTGGTTTTACTAAATCCTGTGCTAAGGAATTAGCAAGCCGCGGTATTACTGTAAATGCGATTGCACCAGGTTTTATCAACACTGATATGACTGATGTATTACCAGAAAAAGTTAAAGAAGCTATGGTTACTGAAATTCCATTGGGCCGCATGGCTGATGCTGAAGAAGTAGCAACTGTAGTAACATTCCTTGCTAGCGATTTTGCGAACTATATTACTGGCCAAGTTATCAATGTAGATGGCGGCATGGTAATGTAGTTGTAAAATTAGACTATATACAAATACACTTTGAAAGGAGGTGAACCACCAATGAACACTTTCGATAAAGTAAAAGCAATCGTTGTGGAACAATTAGGCGTTGATGAAGCTGAAGTTACCATTGATTCTACATTCATCGACGACTTAGGCGCTGACTCCTTAGATATCGTTGAATTGATCATGGCATTCGAAGAAGAATTCAATGTTGAAATCCCTGACGACGTTGCAGAAAAAATTAAAACCGTTAAGGATACAGTAGAATATATTGATTCTGCTAAATAAGCTGTAAAGCTGACAATTCAGCCGAACGGGAGGCCGAGTGGCCTCCCCAACGGTTTTATTTACAGGAGGATTTGATAGTGAAGCTCCCTGAACTTCGCATTGGGAATCTAGTGGCCAAAGTACCTATCATTCAAGGTGGTATGGCGATTAGATTGTCTACAGCTCGCTTGGCAGCAGCCGTTGCAAATGAAGGTGGTATCGGCCTTATTGCGGCATCCGGCTTGCCTTTTGATGAATTACGATACGAAATACAATTAGCTAGAAAATTATCACCTACGGGTATTATTGGTATAAATGCGATGGTAGCAGCAACTCAATTTGCTGGTCTAGTAAAAACTGCCATCGAAGAGGGCATTGATCTTGTAGTAGCAGGTGCTGGTTTTTCAAGAGATATGTTCGCTATGGGCAAAGAATCTGGTACTCCAATTGTACCAATTGTTTCGTCCGCAAAATTAGCTCGCATTTCTGAAGGTTTAGGTGCCGCAGCAGTAATCGTAGAAGGTTGCGAAGCTGGTGGTCACTTGGGTACGGATCGTTCCGCTCGAGACATCGTACCAGAAGTTGTGGCAGCTGTTAAAAACATTCCAGTAATTGGTGCTGGTGGTGTTCTTGATGGCCGTGATATTGTAGAAATGTTGAAATTAGGTGCTAGTGGTGTTCAAATGGGTAGCCGTTTTGCGGCTTCTGACGAATGTAATGCATCTGATGAATTGAAAAAAATGTATGTACGGGCTACAAATCCTGAGGACATCGTATTAATTCAAAGTCCTGTAGGTTTGCCTGGTCAAGCAATTAAAAACAAATTTGCTGAATCTGTATTAGACGGTACTGTAGCACCTCCAACGGTGTGTGATAACTGTTTAAAACATTGTTCCCATAAATTCTGTATCATCCGCGCTCTTTCTCGTGCACAACAAGGTGATGTGGAAACTGGTTTGGTGTTCTCTGGCAATAATATGAGAAAAGTCGATAAGATTATGCCAGTTAAAGATATCTTTGCTCAATTAAAACAGCAAGTAGCAGAGATAGATTAATTTAAAAGGGCTGTATAGCTATAAGAGGTGGAATAATTGGAAAAACGTGTAGTAATTACTGGCTTAGGGGCAGTGACTCCTGTAGGTATCGGTAAAGAGAACTTCTACAATGCGTTATTGGCAGGTCAATCTGGTATTGGGCCGATTACACGCTTTGACGCATCTGAGTATGCAACACGCATTGCAGGCGAAGTAAAAGATTTTGATATTACAAACTATGGCGTAGACAAAAAAGAAGCTCGTCGTATGGACCGTTCTGTAGAATTTGCTATCGGTGCTGCTGTTCTTGCTTGTGAAGATGCTGATCTTGACTTGGACAAAGCAGATTTAGACCGTTGTGGTACTGTAGTTGGTACTGGTATCGGCGGTATTGACTCTATCCATGAAGTATATGAAACATTGTTCGATAAAGGTCCTGGCCGTGTAAGTCCATTTGCAGTACCTATGATGATTGCAAACATGACATCTGCACGCGTATCCATTCGCCTTGGTCTTAAAGGCCCTGTTATTACAGACGTAACAGCTTGTACTTCTGGTACAAATGCTATTGGCGACGCATTCCGTATCATTCAACGTGGTGATGCTGATGTAATGTTCGCTGGTGGTACTGAAGCTGCTGTATCCCCAGCTGCTGTAGCTGGTTTCGCAGCTATGAAAGCTATGTCTACACGCAATGACGAACCAACAAAAGCATCCCGTCCATTTGACCGCGATCGCGATGGTTTCGTAATGGGTGAAGGCGCAGGTATCGTAGTTCTTGAAGAATTAGAACACGCTAAAGCTCGTGGTGCTCATATCTATGCTGAAGTAGTAGGTTATGGTACTAATGGTGATGCTTACCACATCACTGCACCAGCTCCAGGTGGTATTCAAGCTCGTAAATGTATGGAATTAGCAATTAAAGATGCAGGTATCGATCCTAAAGACGTTAACTACATCAATGCTCATGGTACATCTACTGGCCTTAATGACCAAAATGAAACATTAGCTATTAAAGAATTGTTCGGCGATCATGCTAAAAATATCGCTGTTAACTCTACAAAATCCATGACAGGTCACTTGTTAGGTGCTGCTGGTGCTATCGAAACTATCGTTATGGCGATGGCTATCGAAACTGGTAAAGTTCACCCTACAATTAACTGTGACAATCCTGATGAAGGTTTGGATCTAGACTATGTTCGTGAAGGCGCACGTGACTTAGAAGTTAAATGTGCACTTTCCAACTCTTTCGGTTTTGGTGGTCATAACGGTACACTTTGCATTCGCCGTTATGAAGCTTAATGGTTGCTATCGAAGCGCATAAGAGTAAGATGACACAAGCTCGTGAAGAATCCCTTCATGAGCTTGTTGCTCGTTTAGACATACCTGTGTCAGATATATCCATTATAGATTGTGCTTTTACACATACATCTTATGCGAATGAACATAAATCAAAGCATATCCATCACAATCAACGATTAGAGTTTTTAGGCGATGCTGTACTGGATCTCATTATTGGTGAGTACTTATTTAAAAACTATCCAGATATGGCGGAAGGTAATTTGACGAAGATTAAGGCTGCTACAGTATGTGAGGATTCTCTAGCATCTGTGAGTCGTTCTTTACAATTGGGGCAATATTTATTGCTCGGTCATGGTGAGCGTGCTTCCGGTGGTAATGATCGTAACTCTATACTAGCAGATACCTTTGAGTCCCTCATTGGTGCTATTTATATTTCTACAGATTACCAAACGGCAATGACCTTCGTTTTAAAACATCTAACAATTTATATCAAGCAAGCCTTAGAAGGTAAACGGGGCAAAGATTACAAGACATTATTACAAGAATATGTGCAACGGGATGGTGATAAACATATCGTCTATCGTTTGCTCAGTGAAAGTGGACCCGACCATGCAAAGACCTTCCATATGGTGGTCGAAATCAATGGTGTTACTTACGAGGCAGGCTCTGGTAAAAGTAAAAAAATTGCAGAACAACATGCGGCTCAATTGACTTTAGAAAAGTTGATGGCTGACAAATAGAAAAGCGCCTAATGGCGCTTTTTTCTGTATAATAGTATATGGGTAATAATTTATATAACAGTATGTAGTAATGTTATTAATAGTAGCATATTAGTAATGTTCTTTATAGTGGTATGTGAGTAATGCTCTATATAATAGTATATGAGTCATATTTTTATAAGAAGGGGAGGTGTCTATGAAACCATTTGGTATGATTCCTTTTTTTATACCTCATGTAGGTTGTCCCTATGTGTGTACCTTTTGTAATCAGTCTCGTATTACAGGCCAATCTGGTATTAGTCACCTAACACCGGATTATATTAAAGAAACGATTACAGATTATGTAGGGAGTAAACGAAATGATAAGTTTTGGGAAGTCGCCTTTTATGGTGGATCCTTTACAGCTATCCATAAAGATTTACAACATCAATTATTAGCTCCTGCTTCTGAGATGCTTAAGCGAGGCATAATTGATGGTATACGCTGTTCTACGAGGCCTGATGCTGTAGGTGACGAGGCAATTACCTTGTTACAGTCTTACGGGGTAAAAACAGTGGAACTTGGTGTGCAGTCCATGAATGATGGTATCTTAGTGGATGCTAAGCGCGGTCATACCGCACAAGAGGTAGTAGAGGCTGTTACGCGATTAAAGCAGCGTGGTATGACTGTAGGTGTTCAGCTTTTACCAGGACTAAAAGGGGAAACTTGGCATACAATTCTAGAAACAGCCATTGCTGTAGTTAAATTAAAACCAGATTTTGTGCGAATCTATCCTGTTCTTGTTATAGAGAATACGGAATTAGCAGATCAATATAGAGCTGGTGAATACGAGCCATTGAGTACCGAGCAAGCTATCACATATTGTGCATTCTTAAAGGCCTGGTTTGAAGGGCATAACATTGAAGTTATACGTACAGGGTTACAAAGCACGGAAGAACTCGACTCAGGAAATAGTTTGGTAGCAGGTCCGTATGAGCCAGCTATGGGTGAACTCGTCGTAAATGAACAGTATAAACAATGCATAGAACGCTGTATTAATGAACATTTAGAATACTTTGTTGATAAGGAACTATCACAGTGGAATGTATGGGGACGACTAAATACTTTTACAGTGCTAAATATAAGTATTTTCTATCCTCGTAGTTTTACATCCAAGGTACGAGGCCTCAAAAATAGGAATATTGTATACTTCCAAGCAAAATATCCTCATTTAAACATAAATTGGTATGAAGATAGTACGAGAAATACTGTTCGTTGCTGTATTGATGGCCTACAATATGTGTTATAATAAAAGATATGATTATTTGGGGTTGTTAGTAGAAAGGAGGCAGTCATGCAATTACTTCGGTTAGAATTAAAGGGCTTTAAATCGTTTGCAGATAAGACAGTTGTAAAATTCTCACCAGGAATGACTGCCGTTATTGGACCTAACGGAAGTGGTAAAAGTAATATTACGGATGCTATGAAATGGGTATTAGGGGAATCCAATGTCCGTAACTTACGTGGTCAAAAAGCAGAGGATATTATCTTCTCTGGTACGGAAAAACGCAAGCCTATGAGCGCTGCAGAGGTTAGCCTCATATTTGATAATAGTGACCAACAATTAGATTTAGATATGGCAGAGGTGGCTATTACACGTCGTATATATCGTACTGGTGAAAGTGAATTTTTCATCAATAAGCGATCTTGTCGTTTAAAGGATATTCATCTTTTACTAGCCGATACAGGTCTTGGTAGAGACTCTATGGCTATCATCGGTCAGAACCGCATTGATGCTATTTTAAACTCTAAGCCTGAAGAACGTCGCCTTATCTTTGAAGATGTAGCTGGTATTTCACGCTTTAAGATCAATAAAGAGGACGCATTGCGTCGTATTGCTAGTACAGACCGAAATATGGAACGTGTACGAGATGTAATGGCAACTATCGAAGAGCAACTAGGACCTTTGTCTGAAAAAGCGGAAAAGACTAAAAAATATATGTCTTTAAGCCGTGCTAAACGCGATTATGATGGTGCACTTGCCTTTCACAATTATAAGACCTCTGATCGTTTATTAACTCGTTTTGAAAATGATAATATTGCCTTTAAGGATGAAGAGATTGAGCTTCAAACGGAATTGTCTAAATTGGAAGCTCGCCGCCATACTTTGCAATCGTCATCAACAAAAGAACAAGAACAGCTCAAGTTGTGGGAAGCTCAATATACGGAAAAGCAGCGTGATGAAGAGCGTTTAGCAGGTCATTTACGTCTGTTAGACGAGCAGTTGAAGACAGCTCGTCGTGAATTAGATGAAACATCTATGCGTATTAGCGAATTGGAAGCTACTCAAAAGGGAGAAGAACAACAATTGCGCATTTTAAATCAATTAATTCAAGATGAAAGTGCTCAATTAATCGAAAAAGAGTCTAACCTAAAAGAGTTAGAGGCTAATTATAAAAAAGCTGTTGAAGATGTAAGTGCTGAGCAAGCGAAGTTCCAATCCTTACAATCTAATCGAGAGGCCTTTGAGCAACGTCAATTAGAGGTTGTGAGTGCCATTGAAACGGCAAAGGCTAGTATTCGTAGCTTAGAGGCTCGTAAGGAAGAGTCTACAAAACAATGTGAGGTTTTAAAGGCTGAAATAGCTCAAGTAGATAGTGAATTACAAGCAGCTCGCGGTGAATTTGAAACATTAGGCCAAAAGTTTAATGCTATTTCTGCACAACGACAAGCCCTCGTTGATAGCGGTAAAGAAGCAGCCCTGCAAGCTCGTGAAGAACGCAAAGAATTACAAAAATTACGTACCCAAGAGCAACGTGTTAAAGGTCGTATCGAACTATTAGCCCAATGGGAAGAACAACATGAAGGCTATTTAGAAGGTACTAAGAATATCCTAAACGGTACAGGCGCTTGGCGCGACCAGATTACAGGCGCTGTGGGTGATCTCTTTACGGTAGAAGATAAATATACTACGGCTATTGAAACGGCTTTAGGTGGTAGTGTTAACCACGTTGTAACAACTACAGCTCGCGCTGCTGCTGAAGGTGTCAATTATTTGAAATCTATCCAAGGTGGGCGCGTAACCTTCTTACCGATGGATTCTGTAAAAGGTAAACCCTATGATACGCCGGCTTTACATGAAAGCTGTGTAATTGGCACAGCTGTTGATTGTATTTCCTTTGATAATAAATATGCCCATATTTTCCAATACTTATTGGGGCGCACCTTGGTAGTATCCTCCATGGATGATGCTATTGGTCTGCAAAAAAAATATAATCAACAATTACGTATTGTAACCATTACGGGTGAACAGTTCCAACCTGGTGGCTCTTTAACTGGTGGTGCTACAAAACGTAAACGTGCCTCTGTATTGAGCCGTAAGGAAGAGGCGGCTAGCCTTGAACAAGAGCTCTTGCAAATTGAAGGGAAAATTCGTTCCTTAACAGCTAGCTTGGAAAACCTTGAAAAGCGGGTTGAAGAGGCTGAAAAAGAACGAGCTACCCTTGATGAAAGCTACCAACATACGAACTTACTGTATGTGGCTAGCGAAACAAAGGTAGAAAATATTCAACATCAAATGGATCGTAAGAAACGTGTTCTCCGTGAAGAAGAGGAACGTTTATTACAAATCGATATTGATTTAGCTAGTACAACGGCTAACTTGAAAGACCAAGAAACCACATTGGCTTCTTTGCAAGAAGACCACGGTGTAGATGGTAATCAAGGGGCCTTAATGGAGCGGTTAACTGTATTACAAAAGGCGCAGCAAGAGGCTTATGAAGCTTTTACAGAGGCTCGACTTACCTGTGATACATTGCGACAAACCATTAAGGAACGTGAAACTCAGCGCGAACAACGTAATCAATCCATTGCTAACATTGTAGAGCGCTTAACGCCGTTACGTAATTTGCTAATTAGCAATACAGAGCGCTGTGAAGTGGAGCTACCAAAGGCTAAAGAATCGGCAGACCGAGAACTGGTTTCAGCTACAGCCGAAGTTGAACGATTGCGTGCACTTCGCGATGAGGCCTATGAAAATACATCTGCAGGTCGTGAGGAATTGGAAGCGATCTTGAGCGAGCAAGACCGATTGAATCAACGCTATAAAGTGGTTCAAAGTCGTCTTGTGGATATGGAAGGTAAAATTACTCGTTATCGCATGGACTGTGAACGCTTTGTGGAAGAGTTACAAGAGCTGGGTTTTACATTGGAAGATGCACAAGCCCTTCGTATTGAAGGTTCTGTTAATGATTGGAAGGATGAGCAAGCACGTTTGATGGCTGAAATTGCCGAGCTTGGCCTTGTCAATCCTAATGCTGTTGAGGAATATGAAGAAACCAAAGAACGTTATGATTTCTTATCCACACAGTTAGCGGATTTAGATACTGCGAAGGAGCAATTGCAAGCGGTTATTGCTGAAATGGATAAGGCTATGAGTACACAGCTATACGATGTATTAGACGTGGTAGGCCGTAGATTCCAAGAGGTATTTAGCCAATTGTTTGGTGGTGGTACGGCGCAAATCGTACTGACTGATCCAGATAATATCTTGACTGGTGGTATAGACTTCTACATTCAGCCACCAGGGAAGAAACGACAACAATTGACCTTGTTATCCGGTGGTGAGCGCGCCCTTACGGTTATTGCTTTATTGTTCTCGTTCCTAGACTATCGTCCAGCGCCGTTCTGCGTGCTTGATGAAGTTGATGCAGCTCTCGATGAAGCCAATGTAGAACGATTTAGTTCTTACTTAAAACGGGTAAATAAAGAAACACAATTTATCGTAGTATCGCACCGTAAAAAGACGATGGAAGCAGCCGAAGTATTACAAGGGGTGACCATGGTTGAACGAGGCGTATCGCGATTATTAACAGTAGCATTTGAAGATGTGAAGGAGGATCTAGCATAATGGCATTTGGATTCTTTAATAAAATTAAAGAGGGCTTAGAAAAAACTCGTAAGTCCTTTGTAAAAAATATAGAAACAGTAATCATTGGTTATGCAGAAATTGATGATGATTTTCTTGATGATTTAGAAGCAGTTATGCTCACTAGTGACCTAGGTCCTAAAACGACAGAGTATTTGATGAAAGAAATTCGTCGTGGTGTAACGGAAGGTATTATTAACAATACTGGTGATGTAATGCCGTTTATGGAAGACCGCATCACTGAAATGCTAGTTGACCAAGAAGATGAAATTACATTACATCATCCAGAAGTTATTCTTGTAGTTGGTGTCAACGGTGTTGGTAAAACTACGACTATCGCTAAGTTAGCTAACTATTACACTAAAGAAGGTAAAAAAGTTATTATCGCTGCAGGCGATACATTCCGTGCCGCTGCAGCTGACCAATTATCTATCTGGGCTGATCGGGTAGGTGTGCCTATCGTTAAACATAAAGAAGGTGCTGATCCTGCAGCCGTTGTATATGATGCAATGGAAGCGGCGAAAGCTCGTAATGCAGACCTTGTTATAGTCGATACAGCTGGTCGTCTACATACTAAAGTGAACCTTATGGAAGAGCTTAAGAAGATGGGCCGCGTAGCGAATAACCACGTAGAAGGGGCTCCGCATCAAACATTGCTCGTGTTAGACGGCACTACAGGTCAAAATGCAGTAAGCCAAGCTAAATTATTTGGTCAAGCCGTACCAGTAAATGGTATTGTTGTTACTAAACTTGATGGTACAGCCAAAGGTGGCGTAGTTATCTCTATTAAAGAGGAATTAGGCGTACCTGTTCGCTGGATTGGCGTTGGCGAAGGCATGGATGACTTGCGTCCATTTAATGCAAAAGAATTTGCTAATGCACTATTTAATAAAGGAATGATTCAAGGTGACAAATAAATATAACCGGGAATTCTTACTTGAATATGTAGAATCTGAAAATAAAAAAAACGAATGTAATGTTAGCCTAGAAAATATGAATAAGATTGTTAGCTTAATCGAGTATTTCGGCATTGAATTATATCGTCCTATTACGAGATTACTACTTTCAAACTGGGAAGAAATTACAGATCGTATTAATAACTATACTGAGTCAGATTGGATGATGGCTGATGAAATCCAAAAGACTACGCCTACATTGGATCGCTTTTCCATTGCTATGCTCATCGAAGTATTAGAGGGTGAGGATACTTTGAACCAAGCGGAAAATGCAGGGCGCCGTCTATCAGAGGAAGAACTTAAAGCTATCCGTAAACATCAGGATGAACAGTAATGAAACATAATACATATAATTATGAAGGGGGTCAACCATTTAAAGTGGAGGCGCCCTTTACGCCTACAGGGGACCAACCAACTGCGATTCAGTCTTTAACAGAAGGTATTGAACGCGGTGAATGGGCCCAAGTTTTGCTCGGTGCCACTGGTACAGGTAAAACCTTTACAATGGCTAAGGTTATCGAGGCCGTTCAAAAGCCAACTCTGATTATTGCCCATAATAAAACCTTAGCTGCCCAGCTATGTAGTGAGTTTAAAAGCTTCTTCCCTAATAATGCGGTAGAATACTTTGTGTCTTACTACGATTTCTATCAACCAGAAGCGTATATTCCTTCTAGCGATACGTATATCGAGAAGGATGCGTCTATTAATGATGAAATCGATAAACTGCGACATAGCGCTACGATGAGCCTCTTTGAACGTCGCGATGTGATCATCGTTGCCTCTGTTAGCTGTATTTACGGCTTAGGTGACCCTGAGGATTACTCTGAACTGGTGCTGTCTTTGCGCTTAGGTCAGACGAAATCTCGCGATGAAATTCTGTCTAAACTCGTAGACATTCAATATACGAGAAATGATATGAACTTTATCCGCGGTACCTTCCGTGTACAAGGGGATACTATCGAGATTTTCCCTGCTGCGTATAGTGAAAGAGCCATTCGGGTGGAACTTTTCGGCGATGAAATCGATCGCCTCGTCGAGGTAGATGCTTTGACTGGTGAAGTGATTGCTGAACGCAAGCACGTTGCCGTATATCCAGCATCTCACTATGTAACTACGAAAGATAAGATGCGTATTGCTGTAGAGCGTATTGAGGCAGAGTTAGAAGAACAGTTAGCTAAATTGAAAGCTGCTGATCGTCTATTGGAGGCTCAACGTCTTGAGCAGCGTACCCGTTACGATATAGAAATGATGCAAGAAATGGGCTATTGCTCAGGCATCGAAAATTATTCTCGCCATATGTCTGAACGTAAGGCTGGAGAGGCGCCATATACATTGATAGACTATTTCCCAGATGATTTCCTCATCATGGTGGATGAGTCACATGTAACGATACCTCAAGTGCGTGCCATGTACAATGGTGACCGTGCACGTAAAGAATCACTTATCGAATATGGCTTCCGTCTACCTTCAGCACTTGATAATAGACCGCTTAAATTCGATGAATTTGTGGAGCGTATCAATCAAATTGTCTATGTGTCCGCTACGCCTGGTCCATACGAAATGGAAGTACAAACGAATATTGCAGAGCAAATTATTCGTCCTACCGGTCTACTTGATCCATCCATTGAGATTCGTCCTATTAAGGGACAAATGGATGACTTGCTCGGTGAAATTCATAAGCGAGCTGCTAAGAATGAGCGTGTCCTCGTTACGACCTTAACAAAGAAAATGGCAGAGGATTTAACAGAGTTCTTGAAGGAAATGGGCGTTCGCGTTCGATACCTCCACTCGGATATCGTTACCATCGAGCGTGCCGAAATTATTCGGGACTTACGAGCTGGTGTATTCGATGTACTAGTTGGTATCAACTTGCTTCGTGAAGGCCTCGATATGCCAGAGGTTTCTCTCGTCGCTATATTAGACGCAGATAAGGAAGGTTTCTTGCGTTCCGATACGGCTATGATTCAAACCATCGGTCGTGCCGCTCGTAATGTGAATGGTCACGTTATCATGTATGCAGACCGCATAACAGGCTCTATGCAGCGCGCTATCGATGAAACCGATCGCCGTCGTGCCGTGCAAGAGGCTTATAATATTGAACATAATATTACGCCTAAGTCTGTTTCTAAAGACGTCAAAGAGCTTATTGAATTGACGAAAATCGAAGAAGATATGGACACTGATGGCAAGGGACTTTCACCGAAGAAGGGGAAAAAGAAATCCTCTACACCGGGAATGGACCATGGACACGAACCATATGTACAAGATATATCTACGCCTAAGGTAGCAGATATAACTCCGGAAGAGTTATTCAATAAAATTGAAGAACTAGATCATCAAATGAAGGCCGCTGCAAAGCAGCTTGAATTTGAAAAGGCCGCTAAGCTACGTGATCAATTGGGCGTATTACGTCAACAATGGTCTGATATGCATAGCGCAGGTGAAAGCAAGTTAAAAAAACCGGCATCCTCTAAAGGTAGAAAGCGGACTAGTCCAAAGAGTAAATAGATTGTAATAAAACGCATAGATTATATAGATTGTAATAAAACACATAGATTATATAGACTATATGTGCGATAATATAGATATATTATTTCATGTTAGTTATGGGAGAGATGATACCATTTGGTATCATCTCTTTAAATAGGGAACATAATGAAAGATCAATTGATAGTAAAAGGTGCGCGTCAGCATAACCTTAAAAATATAGATATATCCTTACCACGAGACCAGTTTATCGTATTGACAGGCCTCAGTGGTTCTGGCAAATCGTCCTTGGCATTCGATACGATTTATGCAGAAGGGCAACGACGCTATGTAGAGTCTTTATCTGCTTATGCGCGTCAGTTCTTGGGACAAATGGATAAACCCGATGTAGACTATATTGAAGGTTTGTCCCCAGCTATTTCTATCGACCAAAAGACTACAAGCCGTAACCCTCGTTCTACAGTTGGTACTGTAACGGAGATTTACGACTACTTGCGTCTACTATTTGCTCGCGTAGGTCATGCTCATTGTCCTGAATGTGGTAAGCCTATTACACAGCAAACGATACAACAAATGACAGATGACGTAATGAGTTTCCCAGAAGGTACTAAGATTTTAGTACTAGCCCCTATGATTCAAGGGAAAAAAGGGGAGCATAAATCCGTCTTTGAACAACTTCGCAAGGAAGGTTTTGTTCGCGCCCGCGTAGATGGTGTTGTACGTACATTAGATGAAGACATTGTATTAGAGAAAAATAAAAAACACTCCATCGATATCGTTGTAGACCGCCTTGTAGTTAAAGAGGGCATTGAATCTCGCTTAGCAGACTCTATGGAGACCGCATCAAAATGGGCAGAAGGCATTGTAGTTATTCAAGAGGTAGATGGACCTGAACACATGTACAGCCAACACTTTGCATGTCCAGATTGTCATATTTCCTTACCGAAAATTGAACCGCGTATGTTCTCCTTTAACAGTCCATTTGGTGCATGCCCAGCTTGTTTGGGTATTGGCTCTACCATGGAAGTAGACGAAGAGCGCGTTATTCCAGATGGATCTATTAGCTTTGCCGATGGTTGTGTACAAGCGTTGAGCTCTAACCCTAATGCATGGTTTATGCGCCAAGTAGAAGGTCTATTGAAGGCCAATGGATACTCTTTAGACTCTACCTATGATGAACTGCCAAAAGCCTTGCAAAAAAAGGTAATGTACGGTACGACGGATAAGGTGGCTTTCACCTATGAAAATATGCGTGGTGAAGTGAAAGAATTCTTTACAGAGTACGAAGGTATTTTGCCGATGGTAAAACGCCGTCATAGTGAAGCCTCTACTGATTCCATGCGCGAAGAGTTCGAAAAGTTCATGTCTATCAAGCCTTGTACTACATGCCATGGAGCTCGTCTTAAACCTGAAGTATTAGCCATTACCGTAGGGGATAAGAACATTAATGAAGTAACGCAGTTAACGATTAAAGAAGCACTCGATTTCTTTGGTACGTTACAGCTTACTGAACGGGAACAAGTAATAGGTGCTCAGATTTTAAAAGAAATTAATGCTCGTCTTGGGTTCCTAAACAATGTAGGCCTTGATTATCTTACTATGAACCGTAGTGCAGGTACTTTGTCTGGTGGTGAAGCGCAACGTATTCGTTTGGCTACGCAAATCGGTTCTGGTTTGGTAGGTGTATTGTACATTCTAGACGAACCGTCCATAGGTCTACATCAACGAGATAATGATCGACTCATCGATACCTTGAAAGGCTTACGAGACTTAGGTAATACCTTGCTCGTCGTAGAGCACGATGAAGATACGATGCGTGCTGCCGATTATCTTGTAGATATCGGGCCAGGTGCTGGTGAACATGGCGGTCAAATCATTGCTTCTGGTACGGTAGAGGAAGTGATGAAGGTGAAAGATTCTATTACTGGTCAATATTTAAGTGGACGTAAGTTTATTGCTCTTCCTGAAGAACGTCGTAAGCCAGGTAAAAACTGCATTGAAATTCGCGGTGCTAAGGAAAACAATTTACAAAATGTAAATGTAAAATTCCCAATTGGCTTATTCAATGTTGTTACTGGTGTCAGCGGCTCTGGTAAGTCTACCTTAATCAACGAAATTCTCTACAAAGGTTTAGCTAATCAATTATATCGTTCTAACCATAAAGTAGGGGCTCATAAAGACATTCGTGGTCTTGAACATATCGATAAAATCATCAATATCGACCAAAGCCCTATCGGTCGTACGCCTCGCTCTAATCCAGCTACCTACACAGGTGTATTTGATGCCATCCGTGAGCTCTATAGTCAAACACCGGAAGCAAAGATGCGTGGCTACAAACAAGGTCGCTTTAGCTTTAATGTAAAAGGTGGCCGCTGTGAAGCTTGTCGTGGTGACGGTATCATTAAAATTGAAATGCACTTCTTACCAGATGTGTACGTACCTTGTGAGGTTTGTAAGGGGGCTCGTTATAACCGAGAAACCTTAGAGGTTAAATACAAAGGCAAATCGATTGCTGATGTACTAGATATGACCGTAGACGATGCGGTTGAGTTCTTCAGTGCTATTCCGAAGATCAATCGTAAAATGGTTACCTTACAAGAGGTTGGTCTTGGCTATATTCGTTTAGGTCAAGCGGCGACAACCTTATCTGGTGGTGAAGCACAACGGGTTAAACTAGCTACTGAATTAGCTCGTCGTAGCACGGGTAAAACACTATACATCCTAGATGAACCGACTACAGGTCTTCATGCTGAGGATATTCGCAAGTTATTACACGTATTGCAACAACTCGTAGAGGGGGGCGATACAGTTGTGGTTATCGAGCATAATTTAGATGTGATTAAGATGGCAGACCACATCATAGACCTCGGTCCTGAAGGTGGTAACCGTGGTGGCACAATCGTGGCTACAGGTATACCTGAGGAAATCGTTAAGGTAAAAGAAAGCTATACGGGCAAATTCTTAGGTCCTGTATTAGAACAGACTAAGAAATTTATGAAAGCATCAAAAAATAAGAAATAAAATATCTAAAAATCTACGAAGAAAGGAGGACATATGCCATCTGAAGAATTACTAGAGAAGGTCAGTCATTTACCGACTACACCGGGCGTGTATTTATGGCGTGATCAATATAACCGTATCATCTATGTTGGTAAGGCCATTAACTTGCGCAATCGTGTTCGTTCCTATGTGCGCAATGATGCCAATCGAGCACCTAAGGTTGCGGCCATGATGAAGCGAGCCGTCGATGTAGAAATCATTCAAACTAAGACGGAAATGGAAGCGCTTATCTTAGAGAACACGCTTATTAAGGAGCATGAGCCTAAATACAATATTAGGCTTCGCGATGATAAAACGTATCCGTACGTAAAAATCTCAGTACAAGAGGACTATCCACGTGTATATATGACGCGCCGTCTTGAACGAGATGGGGCCAAGTACTTTGGACCTTTTACAGATGTAACATCAGTTCATGTAGTACTAAAATTGATTCGTCAGTATTATCCTTTGCGTACGTGTAAATCTATGAAGGTAGAGAGACCGTGTTTACAGTACCACATGCATTACTGTGAAGCGCCGTGCTTTAATAAGATTTCTGTACCAGACTACCGAAAGTATATTGATGAAATTGTAGAACTCTTTGAAGGTAAGCCTATACCATTGCTTAAAGAAATTAAGGAAAAGATGGAATTAGCTGCAGAAGACTTACGCTTTGAAGATGCCGCACGGTATCGAGATCAGTTATCTAGCATTGAAAAGATACAAGAAAAGCAACGGATGGTTACGCAGCGAGGCGACCTAGATGTGTTAGGTCTTGCAGTAGATACATCTATGGCCTGTGTACAATTACTATTTATTCGCGGTGGTCGATTACTAGGTCGTGAAAACTACTTTGTGCAACACGATGGCGATAGTGCTGAAACTATAATGACTGATTTTATCAAGCAGTACTATGGGGATACGAACTTTATTCCTAAAGAGTTATTACTCCCTATGGATAGTACTGATAGAGACTTGTTACGTGAATGGTTTACGCAGCTTAAAGGCCAGAATGTAGACGTATCTGTACCACAACGGGGGTACAAGATGGATATGATCAAGATGGCCCATGAGAATGCGGAAACCTTCCTTGAAGAGCGCCGTCGTCAGTGGCAACACCAAATCGATAAGACCGGTGGAGCTGTTAAGAAATTAGCGGAAGTATTGGACTTACCTCGCTTGCCGGAGCGTATGGAATGCTTTGATATCTCTCATACCCAAGGTGCTGAAACGGTAGCATCTATGGTTGTCTTTGAAGGTGGAAAACCAGCGAAGAAGGAATATCGTCGATTTAAATTAAAAACGACACAAGGTAAGCCGGATGACTTCAAGTCTATGGCGGAAATCATGGAACGACGGTACGGTAAGGAAACGGATTGGCCTATGCCTGATCTTATCATTATCGATGGGGGTAAAGGTCAGCTCAATGCAGCACTGCCCTTGATTCGTGGTGTAGGTGTAACAGATGTGCCAGTTATCTCTTTAGCTAAACGTATTGAAGAGGTCTTTGTAGAAGGACAATCTGAAAGTATTATCCTAAGCCATCGTTCACCGGAGCTTCAATTGCTCCAACAAATACGCGATGAAGCCCATCGCTTTGCTATTACGTACCATCGTAAGCTTCGTGGAAAACGTAATTTAGAATCTATTCTAGATCATATTGAAGGTATCGGCCCTAAACGTCGAAAGGCATTATGGGCTCACTTTAATAGTTTAGAAGCTATGAAAGAAGCATCTATTGATGAGCTTTCAAAGGTGGAATCTATGAACTATAAGACGGCAGAAACACTATATAATTTCTTCCGCATGTCCAATGTAGAAAAGCAAGATATTCTAAAATAAAAAAGCACCTATTGATAAGTGATATGTACCCCCTTTACTGGACAACCAGTAAAGGGGGTATTTTCATGAGATATAGTTATGAATTTAAAAGAAAAGCAATTGAATTATTCTATCAAGGTGAATGGCCGAAGACACCTGCTGGTGTATCAACACATACATTTCATAATCAAATAAGGGAATGGGTTAAATTAGAGCAGTTTCATGGTCCTGACATTAATAAATCTCGAGGGACTAATAAGCTTTGGTCTCCAAAAGAAAAAGATGAGGATATTTTGAGAACTCATTGATTTTTTGTATATTTGCGGGCGATTAAGTGAAGTTGAGGAGGGGGCGGGTAGTCCCCTTCTTTTGTTCTTAACAGATATGTGTATGATAGAAAAGAAAGTGGTAAGCCAATTAGTAGAGGAAAAACTAGCCTCTTCAAGCAATTATTTAGTAGACGTAGTGATTAAACCGGGGAACCTGATAGTCGTTGAAATTGATAACGATGAAGCGGTAAGCATTGATGATTGCGCTGAGTTGAGCCGGTATTTGGAGGAGCATCTGGATCGTGACGTCGAGGACTATGAGCTGGAGGTTGGCTCCGCCGGCATTACTTCTCCTTTTAAGGTACTTCGCCAATACGTCAAGAACATCGGAAACGAGGTGGAGATGCTGTTGAAAAACGGCTCGAAGCTGACAGGTGTGTTGAAATCTGCCGACGAGAACGGTGTGGTTGTCTCTGTCGAGAAGAAGGTGAAACCGGAGGGCGCTAAGCGGAAGGTAACCGTGATAGAGGATGAGTCGTATACATTTGATGAAATAAAATATACAAAATACTTAATAAGATTCAAGTAAGATTATGGCCAAGAAAGAGGAAACAATCAGTATGATTGACACCCTTGCGGAGTTCAAGGAGTTGAAGAATATCGATAAAGATACGATGATTAGCGTTTTGGAAGATTCGTTCCGTAACGTGATCGCCAAGATGTTTGGCACGGATGAGAACTATGACGTGATTATCAACCCTGAGAAAGGTGATTTCGCAGACTTCGGACGCCGTGCGATCTTAAACTTGCGCCAAACTTTGGCTTCAAAGATACTTGAATTGCAGAAAGACAGCTTGTACGCTAAGTATAAGGATAAAATCGGCCACATCATCGCCGCTGAGGTTTATCAGGTGTGGAAGAAAGAAATCCTGTTGCTGGATGACGATGGTAATGAGTTGCTACTGCCGAAATCCGAGCA
>OGIJ01000034.1_pt1 | contig 89344 bp, 85 predicted proteins | sample 1571741 | NCBI WGS metagenome assembly OGIJ01 (sample SAMEA2582034, study PRJEB24529) | metagenome | biome: Human gut stool | place: China | collected 2011 | reverse complement strand
AAAAATAAGATTTTTCACACGCAAGATTTGTGCTTCGCACAAACTTGAGATGCGCCAAGAAGCAGCGCAAGAATGGAGATTATTATGAAAAAATTCGGATTTGGAGCTATGAGACTTCCGCTTATAGATTCACAGGATAAAAGTTCTATAGATATGGAAGAGTTAAAGAAAATGGTAGATGAGTTTATGGCAGCAGGGTTTACATACTTTGATACAGCATTTCCATATCATGAGCAGCTATCAGAGAATGCATTAAAGGAAGCACTTGTAGACAGGTATGACAGAGACAGCTATATTTTTGCTGATAAGATGCCAACTGTGCTTGTCAAATCAGGAGATGAATATCCGATGTATTTTAATAAGCAGCTTGAAAAGACAGGTGTTGGATATTTTGACTATTATCTTATGCATAATATGGGAAGAGACAGATATTTTAACACTGACAAATGGGGTGGCTTTGATTTTGCAAGAAGAATGAAGGAAGAAGGTAAGATTAAGAAGTTTGGATTTTCATTTCATGATGATGCAGAAATGCTTGACCAGATACTTACTGAACATCCTGAGGTTGATTTTGTACAGCTGCAGATTAATTATCTTGATTGGGACAATAAAATCATCCAGTCACGGGCATGTTATGAGACAGCAAGGAAGTATAACAAGCCGATAGTTGTTATGGAACCTGTTAAAGGTGGAACACTTGCCAGCCTTCCTAAGGAGGCTGCCAGCCTGCTTTTGGAGTATGCTCCTGGTGTTTTACCAGTGTCTTATGCATTAAGATTTGCAGCCAGTCTTCCAGGTGTATTCATGGTGCTAAGTGGTATGAGCAGTTTAGAGCAGGTTAAAGATAATATACGTATTATGGATAATCCAGCCCCACTTAATGAAGGTGAAAAGGAGCTTTTAAGCAAAATAGTAGATATAATTAACAGTAAAACTGTTATTCCATGTACATCATGTGGCTATTGTATGGAGGTATGTCCTAAGAATATTAATATTCCGGGGTTGTTTGGGCTTTATAACAACTATTGTATTAATAACAATTTTTCAAATATGTATCATGGAAGGCTTGTTATGGGAAGAGGACGCGCATCTGATTGTATAAAATGCCACAGATGTGAAAAGAACTGCCCACAGCATATTAAAATACCAGATAACCTGGAATTAGTAGCGGCACATGAAAAATAAGAACGTGAGAAATAAGGAAAAACAATATCTTTGTAAGATTACACAAAGTATGCTATAATCTATTGATTAATGTGTTAAGGTAATGACATGATAAAACGAGTTTATATATCTGATGAGGAGGAATAATAAAATGAGCATGAATATTGTATGTTTAGATCTTGAAGGAGTACTGGTTCCAGAGATATGGATAGCATTTGCAGAGGAGAGTGGTATTCCAGAACTTAAAAGAACTACCAGAGATGAGCCGGATTATGATAAGCTCATGAACTGGAGACTTGGCATATTAAAAGAACACGGACTTGGTCTTAAAGAGATTCAGGAAACTATTGCAAAGATAGATCCACTTCCAGGTGCTAAGGAGTTCCTTGATAAGTTACGCGAGACAACACAGGTTATTATTATAAGTGATACATTTACACAGTTTGCAGCACCACTTATGAAGAAGCTTGGATGGCCTACAATATTCTGTAATACTCTTGAGGTTGCAGATGATGGAACTATAACAGGCTTTAAGATGCGTTGTGAACAATCTAAGCTTTCAACAGTGAAGGCTCTTCAGTCAGTTGGTTTTGAAACAATAGCAAGTGGTGACAGCCATAATGATCTTGGTATGATACAGGCAAGTAAGGCTGGTTTCCTTTTCAGAAGTACAGAACAGATAAAGAAGGATTATCCACAGTTTGAGGCCTTTGAGGAATATGATGATCTTTTTGAGGCTATAAAGAAAGCACTATAAGAGTATCGTAATATACATGATATGTGCTTTCACACAGGCTTATTATGCGTAAGGATATGTGCGCAGAGGTGAGGATTGGTATGTTTAAATTAAGTAAGAAGGAAAATGGCCTTAATATTATAATAGTTGGATGTGGAAAAGTTGGTGCAACTTTAGTTGAACAGCTTAGTAAGGAAGGTCATGATATAACCGTTATTGATAAGAAACCCGAACGCATCCAGGATATTACTAATATGTTTGATGTTATGGGAATAGTAGGAAATGGTGCAAGTTATTCTACGCAGATGGAAGCAGGTATAGAAGAATCTGATCTTATAATAGCTGTTACAGATTCAGATGAATTAAATCTGTTATGCTGTACAGTGGCTAAAAGAGTAGGTAACTGTGCAGCCATAGCAAGAGTCAGAACACCTGATTACAGTGAAGAAACAGGATATCTTAGAGAGAAACTAGGTCTTGCGCTTATTATTAATCCGGAGCTTGAGGCTGCTAAGGAGGTAGCACGTATATTGTATCTTCCAACAGCCCTTGAGGTAAACTCTTTTGCACATGGCCAGGCAGAGCTTGTTAAGTTTAAGGTTCCATCAGATAATATTCTTAATGAGCTTAGCATAGCATATCTTGGTAAGAACATAACTAATGATATACTTATATGTGCTATAGAGCGAGGCGGAGAGGTATATATTCCTAACGGTGATTTCATAATAAAAGCCGGTGATGTTATATCGTTTGTATCAGAAAGACATATAGCAAGAAATTTCCTTAAAACTATAGGATTTGCAACAAACCAGGTTAAGGATACCATGATAATAGGAGGCAGCAAGGCAGCGTACTATCTTGCTAAAGAGCTTATTAATATGGGAATCACTGTCAAGATAATAGAAAGAGACAGGGAAAACTGTGAAAGATTCAGCATTAAGCTTCCTAAAGCCATAGTTATAAATGGTGATGGCACAGATCCTGATATATTAAAGGAAGAAGGTATTGAAACCATACAGTCATTTATTCCGCTCACAGGTATTGATGAAGAGAATATAATGCTTACACTTCATGCAAAGCAGGTATCTAATGCTAAGGTAGTTACCAAGATTAACAGGGTTAATTATAAGCAGGTTATTAATAATCTGGATCTTGGAAGTATTGTATATCCTAAGTATATAACTTCTGAAGCTATCATAGCATATGTGCGCGCAAAGAAGAATTCTATGGGAAGTAACATAGAGACACTTTATCATATGTTTGATTCAAGAGTTGAAGCGATAGAGTTCATAGTTGAGGAAAATTCCAAAGTATCAGGTATACCTATAAAGGATCTTAAGCTTAAAAAAGATGTTCTTATATCATTTATCAATCATGATGGACATATTATTATTCCAACAGGTAATGATGAGATAGAAGATGGTGATACAGTTATGATTGTAACTAAGAATACAGGATTTACTGATATTAGTGATATAGTCAGGTGAGGCACGTTATGAACAGGTCAATAGTAATATATGTTTTAGGTTATATATTAAAAACAGAAGGTGTACTTATGTCGCTGCCATGCTTCATAGCACTTATATATCGTGAAACAGAAGGATGGGCATATTTTACAGTTGCCATAATAAGTATTCTGTTAGGACAGCTTATGACTATGAGGAAGCCAAAGGATTATGTTATCTATCTTAAAGAAGGCTGTGTTGCCACGTCCTTAAGCTGGATTCTTATGGGTGTTATTGGAGCTATTCCTTTTATGATAACAGGTGAGATACCATCATTTATAAATGCTTTGTTTGAGATGGTATCAGGTTTTACAACAACCGGAGCCAGTATACTAAGTGATGTGGAAGCAGTATCACGCTGCAGTACGACATGGAGATGCTTTTCACACTGGATAGGTGGTATGGGTGTACTGGTGTTTATCATAGCCATAGTTCCTTTGAGTGGTGGTTCGAATATTAATCTTATGAGGGCAGAAAGTCCGGGACCATCAGTAGGTAAGCTGGTTCCAAAGGTAAAACATACAGCAAGAATTTTATATATTATATATCTTGGACTTTCACTTATAGAGTTTGTCATACTTATAGCAGCAAAGATGCCTGTGTTTGATGCCATGAATACAACATTTGGTACTGCAGGTACAGGTGGCTTTGGTATAAAGAATTCAAGTCTTAGTGGATATTCCGTGACTATACAGTGGATAGTTACGATATTTATGATGCTTTTTGGAGTTAACTTCAATGCGTATTATATTATGATTTTTGGCAGTATAAAAAAGGCTTTATCCATGGAAGAGGTAAGAGCGTACTTTGGTATTATATTAACAGCAATTGTCATAATAACTATAAATATATACTCAATATGCTCAGGAGTATGGGATGCAGTTACCAAGTCAGCATTTCAGGTTGGTTCAATCATAACAACAACAGGATTCGCAACTACTGACTTTAATATATGGCCGCAGACTTCAAAAACTATACTTGTTCTTCTTATGTTTATTGGCGCATGTGCCGGAAGTACAGGTGGAGGCATAAAGGTTTCAAGATTCGTAATTCTTATAAAAACTGTGATAAAGGAACTGAATTCTTATATTCATCCAAGAAGTGTAAGAAAAATAAAGGTTGAAGGAAAGCCAGTTGAACATGAAGTTATACGTTCGGTTAATGTATATATTATAACATATATTCTTATATTTGTAGCATCGGTGTTCCTTGTATCATTTGAGGGCAAGGATCTGACAACGAATTTTACGGCAGTTGCGGCTACATTTAACAACATAGGTCCTGGACTTGAACTTGTTGGACCGACACAGAATTTTGAACATTTTAATGTATTTAGTAAGCTTGTTTTGATATTTGATATGTTAGCAGGAAGGCTTGAACTGTTCCCACTTCTTTTACTGTTCCATCCTGTTGTGATTAAGCAAATGTTTGAAGATAAAAGAAGATATAGAAAATCACAGAAAAAAGATTAATATCTGATTTTAAAATGGAGAGAAAAATGAGATTTGTTATACAAAGAGTCAATTCTGCAAGTGTCAGTGTGGATGATAAGGTTATAGGAAGCATAGGAAAAGGTTATCTTATACTTTTTGGTGCAGGTGAGGGTGATACTAAAGAAATGCTTGTACCTTTTGCAGATAAGATAGCAAAAATGAGAATATTTGCAGATGAGAATGAAAAAACTAATCTGTCAATCAAAGATGTGAATGGGGAAATACTTGTAGTAAGCCAGTTTACTTTATATGCAGATTGCAGAAAAGGTAACCGTCCAAGCTTTGTGCATGCCTGTGAGCCGGTTCTTGCCAATGAACTGTATGAAGAGTTTGTCAGGTTGTGCAGACAACGGGTATCAAAGGTTGAAACAGGAGAATTCGGTGCACATATGAAGGTATCGCTCGAGAATGATGGACCATTTACAATAGTTCTTGATAGCAGAGATTTTGAGAAAAACCATTAGAAGCCGTGGATTTTATTGTGAATATTTGTTGATGTTTACAGACATTATGCAGAATTATGCAGATATTTTCAAATATTATAAATAAATACTTGATTATATGCTTGTATAGGTGTATAGTAGGCTTTGTTAACAGAGGTTAGTCTGTGCTAAGTATTAAGCAGGCTGCCGTTTACATTAAAACAGAATATTAACTTCAGGGCAGGGTTAGATTCCCTACCGGCGGTACAGCCCGCGAGCGTAAAGCATGAACTGGTTAGATTCCAGTGCCGACAGTATAGTCTGGATGAAAGAAGTTATCTGATATATAACGTGTTTAGGATTGCGTGGCAGGATTTATTTTCTGCTATCCGCATTATATTGTTATATTGATTATGATTTGTGTCCTGAGAATGATAAGTTCCCAGGATTTTTATTTATCAGATGGATGTAGTAAAAGCTGCACCAGAGTATTCTTTCATCAGGGGGATTCCTGATTGACAGGATATTCTGGTGCATTTTTTTTAAAAGAAAGCGGGGGATATGTATGTGTGGATATAGCAGCACAGATGATGAAAAATATATGAGGCATGCAATAGAGCTTGCAAAGAAGGGGTTGGGGTGGACTAATCCTAACCCAATGGTTGGTGCAGTTATAGTAAAGGATGGAAAAATAATAGGTGAAGGGTATCATAAAAAATATGGAGAGCTTCACGCAGAAACATCGGCTTTAAATAACTGTACTAAAAGTCCAGAGGGCGCAACGATATATGTGACACTTGAACCTTGCTGTCATCATGGAAAGCAGCCGCCATGTACAGAAGCGATAATAAAAGCTGGAATAAAGCGTGTTGTTATAGGTTCGCTTGATCCTAATCCACTTGTGAGTGGAAAAGGAATGCAGATATTAAGGGAACACAATATACAGGTTGATAATAAACTTGTGTGCAATAGAGAATGTATAGATATGAACTATGTATTCTTTCATTACATTAAAGAAAAGCTGCCATATGTCATAGTCAAGTATGCACAGACACTTGATGGAAAGATAGCCACACACAATGGACTGTCAAAGTGGATAACAGGGGAGGCAGCGAGGGAAAATGTCCATATGGACAGACATAGATATTCTGCCATTATGGTAGGTATAAATACAGTACTTAAGGATGATCCGATGCTTAACTGCAGAAGTAAAGCGATAGAAAATCCACATCAGCCGGTAAGAATAGTATGTGATACAAGGCTTAGGATACCGTATGACAGCAATCTTATTAAGACGGCAGGACAGATACCAGTCTGGATAGTGACATGCTGTCACGATAAAGAACGTATAAACATGTATGAGAAAGCTGGATGTGAAATCATAGCTATGGAAGGTGAAAAGATAGATATAGCACAGCTTATGATTATACTTGGCAGGAGAGGAATAGACAGCTGCATATGTGAAGGTGGTGCAGAGCTTAACTGGAGCGTTATAAAGAGCGGCATGGTAAAAAGAATACAGGCATACATAGCACCTAAGATATTTGGAGGTGTGGATGCACCAATATCAGTTGCTGGTGTGGGATTTGATGCACCAGACGATGCGCTGAAGCTTAAGGATTATACAGTAACCAGGCTTGGGGATGATATTCTGATAGAAGGTGAAGTTTAAAATGTTTACAGGAATTATTGAAGAAATCGGACATGTAAAAGCAGTTAAAAAACAGACATTTTCACAGGTGATTGTCATAGAAGCCTCTAAGGTATTAGAAGGAACTAAAATAGGTGATAGTATAGCTGTGAATGGAATATGTCTTACTGTTACAGCCATAGAAAAAGGACAGTTTAGTGCAGATGTCATGCATGAAACAGTAAAAAGAACTTCTTTAAAAAACATACGTGCAGGTTCGCATGTAAATCTGGAGCGTGCTATGAGTGCGGATGGAAGATTTGGCGGACATATAGTATCAGGGCATATAGATGGCACAGGAACAGTGACAGATATTAGAAAAGATGATAATGCAGTGTGGTACAGGATAAGTGCAGATAACAGTATATTAAAATATGTTGTTGAAAAGGGTTCAATAACAATAGATGGAATAAGTCTTACAGTTGCATCTGTGACTGATAAGTACTTTGAGGTATCAGTGATACCTCATACAAGAGAGGTAACAATACTTCGGGATAAAAGACTATCAGATGTGGTTAATCTGGAAACAGATATAATAGCAAAGTATGTAGAAAAACTGTCATGCCCATATGATGTCAGCAGGACATTGGCTCATAATACAGGTCATAACCAGCCAGCTGATAATAATGGCAGTGGCATAACTAAGGAATTTCTTTTAAAAAATGGCTTTTAAAGGCATGGTAACAGATACATTTATCATATAAGGAAGGGAGCAGTTTATGTTTGAATTTAATACGGTTGAAGAAGCGGTTAAAGACTTAAAAGAAGGAAAGATTATCATAGTTACAGATGATGATGACAGAGAAAATGAAGGTGACTTTATATGTGCAGCAGAATACGCTACAACAGAAAATGTCAACTTTATGGCAACCTATGGAAAAGGTCTTATATGTATGCCTATGAGTGAGGAGTTAAGCAGAAAGTTATGTTTTCCGCAGATGGTATCAGAAAATACAGATAATCATGAAACAGCATTTACAGTGTCTATAGACCATATAAACACAACTACAGGAATATCTGCACAGGAGAGAGGATATACAACAAGAAGTGTTGTGAGTGACACAGCAGTTCCACAGGACTTTAGAAGACCAGGACATAACTTTCCACTGGTTGCAAAGAAAAACGGAGTTCTTGAAAGAAACGGACATACCGAAGCGACAGTAGATCTTATGCGTATAGCTGGCTTAAAGGAGTGTGGATTGTGCTGCGAGATCATGAAGGATGATGGAACTATGATGAGGAGGGATGACCTTATAGCACTTTCAGAAAAATGGAATCTGAAATTTATAACTATAAAAGCCATCCAGGAGTATAGAAAAAGAAATGAAAAGCTTGTTGAGTGTGTGGCTGTGACAAAGATGCCAACTAAATATGGTGAGTTTACAGCACATTGTTATATCAATAAGCTGAATGGTGAGCATCATGTTGCGCTTGTTAAGGGTGACATAGGTGATGGCAATGATCTTTTGTGCCGTGTTCATTCAGAATGTCTTACTGGAGATGCATTTGGTTCGCTGAAATGTGATTGTGGACAGCAGCTTGCTTCTGCCATGACACAGATTAATGAAGAAGGAAGAGGTGTTCTGCTATATATGAGGCAGGAGGGAAGAGGCATAGGTCTTGTGAATAAGTTAAGAGCATATGCGCTTCAGGATGAAGGTATGGATACGCTTGATGCTAATATAGCACTTGGTTTTCCAGGTGATATGAGAGAGTATTATATAGGTGCACAGATACTAAAAGATCTTGGAGCTAAAACATTAAGACTTCTTACGAACAATCCTGATAAGGTATATCAGCTGTCAGACTTTGGCATGCAGATAAATGAAAGAGTTCCGATTAAAATGGAAACAACACCATATGACGGTTTCTATCTTAAGACAAAGAAAATAAGGATGGGTCATATGTTGTAAATTATAAAAAATATACGTATCATATAAAATTAAAAGGAGATTAAAATCATGAGAGTATTAGAAGGAAAATTAGTAGACAATGGAACAAGAGTAGGAATAGTAGCAGCAAGATTTAACGAATTCATCGTATCGAAGCTTATAGGTGGTGCACATGATGGTCTTGTAAGACATGGTGTAAGCGAAGAAAATATTGATCTTGCATGGGTTCCAGGAGCATTTGAGATTCCACTTATAGCATCAAAGATGGCAAAAAGCGGGAAGTATGATGCAGTAATATGTCTTGGTGCTGTCATAAGAGGAGCAACGAGCCATTATGATTATGTGTGTGCAGAGGTTTCAAAGGGGATAGCCAGTGTATCACTTAATTCAGATATACCAGTTATGTTTGGTGTTCTTACAACAGATACTATAGAGCAGGCTATAGAGCGTGCGGGTACTAAGGCAGGTAATAAGGGCTTTGAGTGTGCAGAGGGAGCTATTGAGATGGTCAATCTTTCACGTGAGCTTGAAAAATAAAGTGTGCGCCGAAAGGCGCACACTTTTATTTTGTCATCATATTATTTTGACGAGTTAACTGTTGAATTAATACATCGCTTATTGTACATAAGGTGCATATACATGGCATCCTGGGCACGGACAGCATTATGTTCTGCGATAGCCTCTGCTATTTCACGATGAGTTTCGATGGTTTCAGTTTTAAGGATGTTGCCGGTTGTTTCAACAAAAAGAGGGATAGAGCTGTTTATTATTGGGATTAATCTTGGGATGACAAGATTCTTGCTTCCCATAGCAATAGCAGTGTGGAATTCTATATCTTTTTGAGTATGGTCCTTTTTTTGTTCCATAAGCTCTTCGACCTCATCACATAATCTGATGATTTTGCTGATGTCATTCTTATCTGCATAGGTTGCTGACATAGCAGCAATAGAAGGTTCAAGTAAAAAACGTATTTCAAGCAGGTCCTGCACGAGCTTCTTCTTATCTGATATAAATGTAAAACCAAAAGGATCATCTACTATACCAGGTGATGAGGCTACATATGTTCCAGACCCCTGTTTGATAGTTACAATATTGCGTGAGGCAAGAAGCTTCATAGCCTCCCTAAGAGAGCTTCTTCCGATATCAAGCTGTTTTGATAGAATCGCTTCGTTAGGAAGCCTGTCTCCTGGCTGTAGATGCTGGTTTAATATAAAGTCTATTATATCTTCGGATATCTTCTGTGGAAGATTCTTTTCGTCTGATTCTGAATTCATCATATGATTTCTCCATTTCCTGATAAAAAGTTATTTATTATATCATTATAATTATTATTATAGCGTTTTTTAAATACTATAATGAATTAAAAAAAATGTCAAAATGTCAAAATGCACAAAAAACAACAAAATAATTGAACATTTTTACGATATTGCACATTCGAATAAAATGCTTTATATTAAATACATCAGATGAATTCCGGAATAAAATGATAACTTAATCAAATTTTCATCAAAAAACAGCAAAAAGATCTGATGTTTATTGAATAATACATCAGATGATTAGGAGGTAATTAATTATGGAGCAGACAGTATTTGTTGCTGAACCGACAAGACTTCTTATAGCGGCAGCAGTCGGTATTATAGTTTTATTGTTATTGATAATTAAATTCAAACTTCATCCAGTTATATCAATGATGATATCAGCGATTATTATAGGTGTTGGTGCTGGAATGCCATTAACAATGATATCAAGTACCGTTGAAAAAGGTGTTGGAAAAACATTACAGGGAATAGCATTGTTAGTAGGACTTGGCTCTATGTTTGGAGGAATCTTAGAGGTAAGTGGTGGTGCACAAAGAATAGCACAGACACTTATAGATAAATTGGGACAGAAAAAGGCCGGAGTAGCATTGGGAATTACAGGTCTTGTTATAGGTACTACAGTATTTTTTGAAGCTGGTGTTGTAGTTCTTATACCACTCGCATTCAGCGTTGCAAAACAGACTAAGAAGTCAACCTTGTATTATGCAATCCCACTTCTTGCGGGTCTTGCGAGTGGATATGCTTTCGTTCCACCATCAGCAGGTTCAGTTCTTGTTGCAGATTCACTTGGAGTTAATCTTGGTGTGATGATTATGGTAGGAGTACCAACAGCATTGATATGCATGGTTGTTGCTGGTGTTATATGGGGAAGATTTATAGGTGATAAGGTGTTTACTAAGCTTCCGGTGAATGTGCAGGAGATAAAGGAAGATTCTAAGGAACTGCCACCATTCGGACTTGTACTTGACGTAATACTTATTCCATTGGTGCTTATACTTATAAGTACAATATCTAAGTATCTTCCTATCACAGCAAATGTTCAGAATGTACTTTCATTCATAGGTAAACCATTTCTTGCTTTGACTATTGCAACACTTGCAGCTATGTATTTTCTTGGAATCAGACGTGGCTATACAGGGGAACAGCTAAAGAAGATACTTGACCATTCATTAAGACCTGTTGGAATGATACTTCTTGTAATAGCAAGTGGAGGCGTAATAAGATGGATGCTTCAGGATTCGGGACTTGGTGAAATTATAGGGCCAGCACTTGAAAAGAGTGGTATGCCTCTTATTATTGTAGCATTTCTTATAGCACTTCTGGTAAGAGCATCGGTTGGAAGTTCTATGGTTGCCATGACTATGGCATCTGGAATAATGGCAACTATGCCAGCAGTTATGGCAACAAGTATGCTTTACAGGGCAGCAATGTGCTGTGCAATATGTGGTGGTGCTACAGCATTAAGTCATGTTAATGATGCTGGCTTCTGGCTTGTTGGAACGTTTCTTGAGATAGATGAGAAGACTACATTGAAATCGTGGACGGTTATGGAAACTTTAATTGGTGTGACATCATTAATAGTAAGTCTGATTATTTCAATATTTGCATAAATGTTAACTAAGTAACAGGCATCTAAGACAGGAGGATCAGGAATGGTAAAAATACCAGTATATTTGAATAATATGACAGATGCTAAACATCTTGTTCAGATAGCGGAAAAATGTGAGAACGATGTAGATCTTGTAAGTGGACGATATGTGGTAGATGGCAAGTCAATGTTAGGAGTATTCAGTCTTCCCAAGTTCGATAATGTAGAGCTTTGCGTGGATGAAAAAGAAAAGGATAAGGTTTATAAGGAATTAGAAGAAATGAAGCTTCTAAGATAAATGTGCTTATGTTTAATAGGCAGCAGTGTAATGAAAATGTTAATTAAATGTTTTAAGAAAGGCAGGTAAATATTATGTGTTTAGTTAGTCAGGAAATGAGAAAGTCAGCTCCAGAGTTAGATCCTTTAAGAATAGGAACAGGCTGGAAAAAAGAGGATCTTGGTAAGGTACAGGTTATGGTAGAGAGTACATATGGTGACAGCCATCCAGGAAGTGGACATCTTAATATTTTAGTTGAAGAGGTCCGTAAGGGGATAGCAGAAGAAGGCGGTTTTGGAGCAAGATATTTCTGTACAGATATCTGTGATGGAGAAAGTCAGGGAACAGATGGTATTAATTACAGTCTTGCCAGCCGTGAGATGATTGCCAATATGATAGAGATACACGCCAATGCAACACCTTTTGATGCTGGTGTATATCTTTCAAGCTGTGATAAGGGTGTTCCAGGTAATCTGATGGGACTTGCAAGAGTCAATATTCCTTCAGTATTCGTTCCTGGTGGAACTATGAATGCAGGACCAGAAATGCTTACACTTGAACAGTTAGGAATGTATAGTGCACAGTATGAAAGAGGCGAGATTGACGAAGAAAAGCTTGATTGGGCTAAATGTAATGCATGTCCTAGCTGTGGAGCATGTTCATTTATAGGAACAGCCTCTACTCTGCAGATTATGGCAGAAGCACTTGGACTTGCATTGCCAGGAAGTGCACTTATGCCAGCAACTAGTCCTGACCTGTTAGAATATGCTAAAGAAGCAGGAAGGCAGTCAGTAAGACTTGCAAAAATGAAAAATATGAAACCATCTGATATTGTTACAATGGAAAGCTTTGAGAATGCAATACTTGTCCATGCAGCTATATCAGGAAGTACTAACTGTCTTCTTCATCTTCCAGCGATTGCACACGAATTCGGAATAGAGATTACCGGTGATACATTTGACAGATTACATAGAAATGCCAGATATCTTCTTGATGTAAGACCAGCAGGACGCTGGCCAGCAGAATGCTTCTATTATGCTGGTGGTGTTCCAGCTATTATGGAAGAGATAAAGCAGCATCTGCACCTTGATGTTATGACAGTAACAGGTAAGACACTTGGTGAGAATCTTGAAGAACTTAAGAACAACGGTTTCTATGAAAAGTGTGATAAGTGGCTTCAGGAATTCAACAAGAGATACAACATTAATCTTACTAAGAACGATATTATCCGTTCTTATGATAATGCCATAGGTACAGATGGAAGTATTGCAATTCTTAAGGGAAATCTTGCACCAGAAGGTGCTGTAATCAAGCATACAGCCTGCCCTAAGGAAATGTTTAAGTCAGTATTGCACGCAAGACCATTTGATAGCGAGGAGGAGTGCCTTGATGCAGTACTCAAACATAAGGTACAAAAGGGTGATGCGGTATTTATAAGATATGAAGGTCCTAAGGGAAGCGGTATGCCGGAAATGTTCTATACATCAGAGGCTATAAGCAGTGATAAGGAGCTTGGAAAGAGTATTGCACTTATTACAGATGGACGCTTTTCAGGTGCTTCAACAGGTCCTGTTATCGGACATTGCAGTCCTGAGGCAGTAGATGGTGGTCCAATAGCATTAGTTGAAGAGGACGATCTTATTGAGATAGATGTAATGGAGAGAAAGCTTAACATCGTAGGTGTCAAGGGCGAACGTAAGTCAATGGAAGAGATTGATAGAATACTTCAGGAAAGAAGAGCAAAGTGGACACCAAGAAAGCCTAAGTATGAAAAAGGTGTGTTAAGATTATTCAGCCAGCATGCAGCAAGTCCTATGAAGGGTGCATATCTTGAATATTAATCTGATTAATCAGAACGGCTTAATTGATGCTGGTTAAATTGAAACTGCTTGATTGAAGCGGTTTAATAAAAATTGTTAAATTAAAATGCATAATGAGTAACTGATATAAAGAGGCGGGATTGTGTGCTATGCTCACAATTCCGCTTTTCTGTCTGTTTGGTGTCTGTCTACAGCTTATTTAGTGACTGTCCACAGCTTGTTTAGTATCTTTACATACTTTATTTAGTATTTGTGCATATAACAGAATTGTGTATAATAATTTAGAATACATCAATGGATATATATATGTAATAATATCAGTTAATCAGGAGGTTTTATATGGCAGAATTAAAGTGTCCTCATTGTGGACAGGCATTTACAGTAGACGACACAGAGTTAAGTTCAATTATACAGCAGATAAGGGATAAGGAATTTGAAAAAGATATTGAAAAGCGTATATCCGAACTAAAAGATCATATGATGATGACACATAGGCTTGAGATGGAAGCTAAGGAAAATGAGATTAAGCTTATGAGTCAGAAAGAATACGATAAAGAAATCCAGAAACTAAAAAGCCAGCTTGAAAAGGCAACAGACAGGGCAGTACAGCTTCAGGCACAGCTAGATAGTAGTGAGGATAAAAAAACAATTGCTGTAATGGAGGCTGTTAAGAAGGTTGAAGAAGAAAAGAAAGAACTGGAAAGCCAGCTGACACATGAAAAGGATAAAGGAAAGCTCCTTTTAGAGCAGAAGGATGAGCAGATTGCTTATTACAGGGATCTTAAAACAAAGATGTCTACAAAGATGGTTGGTGAAACCTTAGAGCAGCATTGTGAGATACAGTTTAACCAGTTAAGGGCTACGGCTTTCAGGAATGCATATTTTGAAAAGGATAATGATTCAAGAAGCGGAAGCAAGGGCGATTATATATATCGTGAGACTGATGAAAATGGTGTTGAACTTATATCCATTATGTTTGAAATGAAAAATGAAATGGATGAGACTGCAACTAAGCATAAGAATGAGGATTTCTATAAGGAGCTGGATAAGGACCGCAAGCAGAAGAACTGCGAATATGCGGTGCTTGTTTCAATGCTTGAAAGTGACAATGAGTTGTTTAATGCAGGAATCGTTGATGTTTCTTATAAATATGAAAAGATGTATGTCGTAAGACCACAGTGCTTTATACCGATTATAACTTTACTCAGGAATGCTGCCATGAATGCAATGGAGTATAAACAGGAGCTTGCAGTTGTCAGAAACCAGAATATTGACATTTCTGATTTTGAAGAAAAGCTTATGAACTTTAAGAGTGATTTCAGCAGGAATTATGATATTGCACATTCGCATTTTGATAAAGCTGTTGATGAGATTGATAAGACAATCCAGCATCTTGAAAAGGTAAAAAAAGAGCTGTTAGGCTCTGACAACCAGTTAAGAATAGCTAATAATAAGGTGGATGAGGTCAGCATTAAAAAGCTTACCAGAGGAAATAAAACAATGCAGGAAAAGTTTGAGGAATTAAAGAAAAACCAATAATGAATCAACAATAATCAGTCAGAAAAACACTGTATAAGAAGCTGATGAAGTAAAAGATACAAAATAAATATAAAGTGGATACTTTTTCTGTACTAAGCACAATAAATCACTAGAAAAAGCTGCTTGATTACAGTATTATTATAAATAACAAAAATAGATGGGTTGTTTATAATAAGGAGTAAGTTATGGCAGATTCACGTAAAGGAAAGATTGATATGACGACAGGTCATATCATGAAAAATATAATACTGTTTGCTATACCTATTATTATAGGAAATGTTTTGCAGCAGTTATATACAACGGTCGATGCACTTGTAATAGGTAAATATTGTGGTGATACATCCTTAGCAGCGGTTGGAACAAGTTCACAGCCGGTTGAGGTATTGTTGTGTGTTTTCTTAGGAATAGGAACAGGTGTATCCATTCTTATATCACAATATGCCGGTGCAAAGGAATCGGATAAAGTTGTTTCAATATGTGGAACTTCAATAACTTTTATATATATTATAGGAATTCCGATTGGAATTCTTGGATGGTTTGCAGCACCGTATATTCTTGAATTTATGAATGTTCCGCAGGATGTATGGGATGCTGCACTAATCTATACGCGATTAGTATTCTTAGGTACGCTTGGTAATCTTGGCTATAACATGAATGCTGGAATATTAAGAGGACTTGGGGATAGCAAGGCTTCATTGTGGTTTCTTGTTGTATCCTGTATTTCCAATATAGTGTTTGATTTAGTGTTTGTTGCAGGCTTTGGCATGGATGTGGCAGGTGCAGCACTAGCTACAAGTATTGCTATGTTTATTTCATGGCTTGTAAGCATTACTTATATAAGAAAGATGTTTCCAGAGATTCAGTTTACATTCATGCCTAGAAGATTCTCAGGGAAAATGATGAAGAATATTCTGGCTATAGGCCTTCCTGTTGGACTTAATAATTCGCTATATTCATTAGGACATGTTGCGTTACAGACATTTAACAACTCTCAGGGCGCTATATTTATGGCAGGAGGTGCAGTAGCAGGAAGAATCACAGGCTGCGCTAATATAGCAATTACAGGATTATCTTCGGCTGCCACTACATTCTCAGGACAGAATTATGGTGCAAAGAAGTACGATAGAATCAAGGAAGGACACTGGAGAATTCCATTATGTTCAGGAGTGATTACTCTAAGCTTTGGATTATTCTTCATTATGATACATAGACCTCTGATACGTTTCTTTTCATCAGATGAAATAGTACTGATGTATGCAAGCAGACATATTGTTGTTATGCTGCTGTCACAGTGGTTTTTCGCTATCTTCAACTGTATAATATCTATTGTAAATGGAACTGGAAAGGTACGTTATACTACTATTGTTAATATTCTTATGCTTTGGGCAGTCAGAATTCCAAGTGCATATATTATCAGCAAATATTTTGATGGAACCTGGGTAATGCTGTGTTTCCCAATTTCCTTCAGCTTTGGAATGTTTGCAATGATAGGTTATTATCTGTTCTCTCCAGCATGGAAGGAAGTCATGGAACTGGCAGAACATGGGAAAGCAGCAGATTGATAAAAATAGAATAATTCTTGTATTCTCGTGGGACTGTCGCACTAAGTGATATGCCCCACGAGATTTTATTTTTATTGCTATCTGCTGCAATTACTGATTGAATCTGCTTCATAAGAGCATCATAATTATTCTTATTGTCAATTCCGCCAAGCATTGGTTCACCTACAATATTACCATTTTTATAAGTGGACGGGCACTTAAACCAATTGGTGAATTTTCTGATAAAATCGAAGAGGTGCAGTTAAATAATCTGTCCGATTCGCAGATAGAAGAAAATCAGGTTAAAGAATTAAACAGACTTAGTGCTTCGTATAACAAGATGCTTGAACGTCTATAAAAATAGTAATTATTACTATTTGTTGACTTATTTATATGATTATTATATTATAATAAAAAAGAACTATATGATGTGCAAATAAAACTGGAAATAATATCCAGTAAATTGAATATTATTGGAGTGTTATTATGGAGAAAGAAGAACAATCATATAAGAAAAGCAAGAATATAATAGGGATTATACAAAGCTGTTTAATATTGCTGCTGATAGTTCTTATTATATTTATTATGGTGAATATCAGCAGGCTGCAGGGAACAGCCCGTGTAATAAATTATGCAGGTCTGGTACGTGGAGTTACACAACGTGAAGTGAAGTTGGAAATTACGGGAAACCCAGATGATGAATTAATTAAATATCTTGATGATATTCTTAATGATTTGAAATATCAGGATGGACAATACAATCTTGTAAGTCTTCATGACAATGAATATCATGACAAATTACAGATTCTAAGTGACTACTGGGAAGAATTAAAAAAAGAAATCAAAGCAGTAAGAGAAGTGGGCTATCAAAATACAGATATTGTTAAGATGAGTGAAATATATTTTAAGATGGCAGATGAAACAGTATCCGCTGCTGAAAGCTATTCAGAAAGGATAGCTATTAAAATCCGTACCTTAGAGCTGCTATCAGTATTTGATATGCTAGGTCTTGTAATATTGATTATTATACAGACTTTAGCAGCCATGAAAATGTCTGTATTAAATAAGCTGTTAGAACAAAGAGCATATACAGATGCCCATACGGGGTTGCCAAACAAAGACGCCTGTGAGGTGTTTCTTAAAAATAAGGAAACGGTTGCAAAGCATACAGCATGCATAATGTTTGATTTAAATAATCTTAAGATTATTAATGATTCAAAGGGACATTCAAAGGGTGATCAGCTTATATTTAATTTTGCCCATCTTTTACGCAGAGTTATTCCACAGGAAGCTTTCGTTGGAAGATATGGTGGAGATGAATTCATGGTAGTTATCTACAATACAAGCAAAACGGAGATTGAGGATATATTAATGCAATTAAGCAGGGAAAAAGACAGTTTAAACAGCAGAGGTAATGATATGCCAATTGACTATGCGTGTGGATGGGCAATATCAGATGCTGATGGTGAGTGTACAATACAGATGTTATTGGATAAGGCTGATTATTATATGTATGAAAATAAACAGTCACGTAAGAAGTCTAAGCAATCCTTGAAATAAAGTTTAATAAAGAGTAGAAAATGATATTTTGCACATATCAGACGATTAGTATAAAAGTAAAAATAGAAAGCTGTATGGCAATAGCCAACGCAGCTTTCTATTTTTTATAGACTGATATAAAACAGCTTTACCTAACAATAATTAAGAATTCTTAACAAGTACTGCATATAATGTTCTTGCAAGTATGCTGGCAACAACAAAGCATACAACGGCCTCAATAGCACCCTGTGTTCCAACGAAGGCAACTACGAATGAGAATGGGTTGCCAACACCAAACTTGGCAACATAAGTCTGGATGAAGTCTGTTCTGTAGAAAAGCGCCACAAGTGTGCTCATAAAGAGTAATGTGTTAAGAAGAGGGCAGCAAAGGCTTGCTATATAATAAGAAATCTTCTGGACACTCTTTATGTTGTGAAGAACTTTGAAGATAAGACCTGTAAGCAGACCTTCAAGTGCTCTTGGTACAATTGTAAGTATTATAGTAAACACAGGATTAATATTAAATAAAGCAAATGTAAATACTGAGCCACCGGTTACAGCCTGATAAAGACTTGTTAAACCGAATGTAAGACCACATATAAGACCACCAACTGGTCCAAGTATTATGGCACCTACAGCGACTGGAATTGTCAGGAATGTAATAGTAAGACCAGGAAGCTTGATGTAGCCAAGTGGTGTGAAGGCCATGATGATAATGATGGCTATCATAGCGGCAAGCTCTACCATATACTTAGTGGTAAATGTTTTCTTTGCCATTGATGTGTTGTTTGTTTCAATGTTACTCATAATATTCTCCTTTTCGCCTGATAAAATGGTGGAGTTAGTGTAATATCCAGCCTGTCTTTCAGACATTATTATTATTAGCGTTCTATAAATGGAAATGCAAAGAAAATGTTTAGAACTAACAGAATAAGTTATGAATTATACAATAAAATGAAATCATAACTGATTATACAGATACCTGAATTCAATATATGTAATGCTTACACGCCTTTACAGGTCGCACACCATTATGCTTCGTAGTGAATATAAAGTATCAGTAAGATGATAATAAACTTGGTTCTGATGCATTTTCATATGAATAACGCTCGTTTCGTATGATAACATATAAAAATGTTGTATACAAGATATATTTTGCTTTAAATTGTATACAATTTTACAAAGTCTTAATAAATGCTTTTTATTTCCTTAATTTACATATTTTCTCAATAATGCTATCATTTTAAAATATCAGTTATAAGGTTATATAAGAAAGCCTAAAAGAAATCTTGAGGAAGAAAGGAACGGTTATGAGCAGAATATTAAAAAGTATTGCTCCATACTGGAAGTCAGTAATTATAATACTTGTATTGCTTATATTACAGGCAAATGGGGATCTTGCATTGCCACAGTATACATCTGATATTATTGATGTTGGTATTCAGAATGGCGGTATAGGGCATAGTATTCCAGAAAAGATAACTAAGGATGAATATGATATTGCTAAAATGTTTATGACAGATGAAGAAATAAACATATGGGAAAGCTGTTATGAACAGGATGGAGATATGTATATTCTTTCTGAGAAGAGTGAAAAAAAGCTGGATGAATATGATGATACATTAGCAATGTCACTTATTATTAATAATCAGATGTCTTCAGTAACAGCAGCACAGTTTAAGGAACAGATGGCAGCACAGATGGGGGTTGATGTAAAAACACTTGCTGATGTGCCGGTATCAGATATTGGAAAGAGAATGGGCATTGAATTAGAATCCTTTTACAAGGATGTAGAGGATGCCAATGGCAATATGGTTTCAACTGAGTGTGTAGATATGAGAATGGTATTCAAAGCTATGTATGATACTGGCAGAATGACAAAGGATACACTTGTGTCTATGCGTGATAATTTTAAATCAACATTTGACACTATGGGTTCATCACTTGTAGCATCTATGGGTAGAGCATATGCTAAGTCTATGGATTCAAAGGCTGGTATGGATATGAAGGCTATACAGACACACTATCTGCTGCTTTCTGGCATAAAGATGATAGGTATGGCATTTATGATTGCAATATGTACAGTCTTAGTTGCATTTTTTGCATCGCGTGTCGGTGCAGGTGTAGGACGTGACTTAAGAGGACAGGTGTATAAGAATGTTATGGGCTTCTCTAATGCGGAGCTTGATAAGTTCTCAACAGCCTCACTTATTACACGTACAACGAATGATGTACAGCAGATACAGATGGTTTGTGTGCTTACATTAAGAATGGTGCTCTATGCGCCAATACTTGGTGTAGGTGGTGTGTTAAAGGTTATGTCAACAGGAGCTGGCATGGAGTGGGTTATTGCTCTTGCAGTACTTGTTATAGTTGGCTTTGTGCTTCTTCTTATGTCAATTGCCATGCCTAAGTTTAAACAGATGCAGAAGCTTGTTGATAATGTTAACTTAGTATCAAGAGAAATACTTACAGGTTTATCTGTTATAAGGGCATTTGGAAGAGAGAAGAAGGAAGAAGAAAGATTCGATAATGCGAATAAAGAGCTTACAAGGACAATGCTTTTTACTAACAGAGTTATGACATTTATGATGCCGGTAATGATGCTTATTATGAATTGTCTTTCAGTAGGAATAGTATGGGTTGCTGCACATAGAATTGACAGCGGTGTTATGCAGGTTGGTTCAATGACTGCATTTATCACATATGCTATGCAGATAGTTATGTCATTCCTTATGCTTACTATGATGTCGGTTATGCTTCCAAGAGCGATTGTGGCGGCAGACCGTATAGATGAGGTAATCAACACTCAGTCATCAATAAGGGATTGCAGGAATCCTAAGATACTTAAGGAACATAAGGGCTTACTTACCTTCAGTCATGTAAGCTTTAAGTATCCAGGAGCTGCTGAAAATGTTCTTTCAGACATAGATTTCGTGGCAGAGCCAGGAAAGACAACGGCTATTATAGGAAGTACCGGCTGTGGCAAGTCAACACTTGTTAACCTTATTCCAAGATTATATGATGTGACAGAAGGTTCTATCACGCTTGATGGTGAAGATATACGAAATATATCTATGCAGGATTTAAGAGATGAGCTTGGATATGTTCCACAGAAGGGAGTTCTTTTCTCAGGCACAATTGAATCTAATATTAAGTATGGTGCAGCTAATGCTTCGATTGAAGAAGTTAAACAGGCAGCAGATATTGCACAGGCTTCTGAGTTCATAGAGGAAAAGGCAGGAAAGTATGAAGCACCTATTTCACAGGGTGGTACGAATGTTTCAGGTGGACAGAAGCAGAGATTATCTATAGCAAGAGCTATAGCAAGGAATCCAAGGATATTTATATTTGATGATAGCTTTTCAGCACTTGATTTAAAGACGGATGCAGCATTAAGAAAAGCGCTTGCCTCGAAGGTTACAGATAGTACAGTAATCATTGTTGCACAGAGAATAAGTACTATTCTTCATGCAGAGCAGATACTTGTTATGGATGAGGGCAGGATTGTAGGTAAGGGCACACACGAAGAGCTTATGAAGAATTGTGAGGTATACCAGCAGATTGCCAGGTCGCAGCTATCAGCCAGCGAGCTTGAGAATTCAGTAGCTGTGGGCGAAAAGCTCAATAAGTCAGATGAAGAAGCTTCATATAATGCCGAGCATAATATATCAGATGTAAACGCTATATCAGATGTAAACACTATATCAGATGGAAAGGAGGAAGCATAATTATGGCAGACAATAATTCATATAAGCAGACTCCCAGACATAGAAGACCAGGTGGACCGGGCAGGGGTATGATGCCAGCTGAGAAGGCTAAGGATTTCAAGGGCTCAATAGGTAAGCTCATAAAGTATGTAGGAAGCTATAAGATAGCTATATTTATAGTTATGATTATGGCAGCAGCCTCAACGATATTCAATGTAGCAGGACCAAAGGTACTTGGAAAGGCAACAACAGGTCTTTCAGAAGGTCTTATGAGGAAAATAGCAGGTACAGGTGGTATTGACTTTGGCTATATAGGAAAGATTCTTTTGATTGTACTCGGCTTATATGTCTGCAGCGCAATATTTAATTTTGTCCAGGGCTGGATTATGACAGGTATTTCACAGAAGATATGTTACAGGCTTCGTAAGGAAATATCAGAGAAAATAAACCGTATGCCAATGAAGTATTTTGAGAGCAGGACATATGGAGAAGTTCTTTCAAGAATAACTAATGATGTAGATACTCTTGGTATGGGACTTAATCAGAGCATAACAACGATTATTACATCAACAGCAACTATGATTGGCGTGCTTATCATGATGTTAAGTATTTCACCACTTATGACTATTATTGCTATTGTCATACTTCCAATATCGGTAGGTCTTATATCTTTTGTTATAAAGAAGTCACAGAATTACTTTAAGACACAGCAGGAATATCTGGGACATATAAATGGTCAGATAGAGGAAACATATGGTGGACATATGGTTGTAAAGTCCTTCAATAAAGAGAAGGATATGGTAGATGAATTCAACAGGACTAATAATGTTTTATATTCATCAGCCTGGAAGTCACAGTTCTTCTCAGGAATGATGCAGCCTATTATGGCATTTGTTGGCAATCTTGGTTATGCAGGTGTTGCACTTTCAGGTGGACTTCTTGCTATAAATGGTGTTATAACGATTGGTGATATTCAGGCATTTATACAGTATGTAAGGAATTTTACACAGCCAATAACACAGATTGCACAGGTTATTAATCAGGTACAGTCAATGGCAGCAGCATCTGAAAGAGTATTTGAATTCCTTAACGAAGAGGAAGAGGAACAGATAGTAAAGAATCCTGTTTCAACAGATAATATCAGGGGAGAAGTAGAATTCGACCATGTAAGATTCGGTTATAAGGAAGATCAGGTTATTATCAGGGATTTCTGTGCTAAGGTTAAACCAGGCCAGAAGGTTGCAATAGTAGGTCCGACAGGTGCTGGTAAGACGACTATGGTTAAGCTTCTTATGAGATTCTATGATGTTAATTCTGGTGAAATAAGAATAGATGGACATAACATAAAAGATTTCAACAGACGTGAGCTAAGAGATGCATTCGGTATGGTATTACAGGATACATGGCTGTATAAGGATACCATTATGGAAAATATAAGATACGGTAAACTGGAGGCTTCGGATGAAGAAGTTATTGCCGCTGCTAAGGCTGCGCATGCACACCATTTCATAGAGACACTTCCAGGTGGTTATAATATGGAACTTAATGAGGATGCAAGCAATGTATCACAGGGACAGAAACAGTTACTTACTATCGCAAGAGCGATACTGGCTGATAATCCTATTCTTATTCTTGATGAAGCAACATCTTCAGTTGATACAAGAACAGAGATACAGATACAGAATGCTATGGATAACCTTATGAAGGGAAGAACAAGCTTTGTTATAGCACACAGGCTTTCTACTATTAAGGATGCAGATATTATTCTTGTTATGAAGGATGGAGATATCGTAGAACAGGGAAATCACGAAGAGCTGCTTGCAAAGGGTGGCTTCTATGCCGGACTTTATAATTCGCAGTTTGAAGACGTTGAATAAAGGATGTAATATATAATAGAATTTTAATCAGGATTAACCCTGCTGTTTTCGTTTTGACGAAGATAGCAGGGTTAAAAAATGAAGATAGTTGATTTGATTAATAAGCTCGGAATAAGCAGCAGTATGATTGCTAAGATGACAAAGAAAGAGAAGGTCAGATATGGATTTATTAAAGGTAATTGAGGCATGGCTTGTATTTATAAATATATTTACATTTGCAGCCTATGCACTGGACAAATATAAGGCAGTACATCATGCCTGGAGGATTCCAGAAAGAACACTTATACTGCTGGCGGCTATAGGTGGTTCTGTGGGGGCACTGTCTGCTATGTACATAGTGAGACATAAAACTAAACATAATAAGTTCAGAATAGGAGTGCCAGCTATACTTGTTATACAGCTGATTCTGGCATATATTGTATATAGTTATGTGGCTGTAAGAATGTAATTTCGGTAGTTTGCAGATGTGTTTAACAGATGGTGCTACATAAAATAGTGCTAAGTTAGCCGAAATAGGAGATGTAACAAGATCTATAGAAGCTGGCAAATGTGATGATATGTGCTGATATGATATAGACGAGTGATAATCTGTTAGAAGATCTCAGGACATAAAGATAAATAACAGCGGCAGTAACCAGTAGCATGATAATCTGGTTGCTGCCGCTGTGTGAATATATATGCTTTAAAGCTGTTTCTAATCCTCAGTATTATCAACCGCTGAGGTCTTTCTTAACCTTTCAAGTGACTCTGATGTAGTGTTAATAGCATCAGAAAAGCTGGTAATACGGTTATTAAGGTCATGCATTTCCTGTCTTGTAGTTTCGGTTGTAGATGACATTTCCTGTGAGATGCCAGATAATGTTTCAATTCCATCTACAATAGAAGAGTTAGCATCAAGTACAGCATTTACTTCAGAACTTACTGATGTCATATTAGCCACAAGTGAATCAATATCCTGTTCAACAGCTACAAAGCTTTCATGTACTGTTTTAACTTTTCCGCGCTGGATATTAATACTGTCAACAGTATGCTTAAGCTCATTCTGAGTGTTCTTGGTAAGCGTAATAAGAGCATTCATAATCTGGGTTATTTCTTCAGTAGATGATTTTGTCATCTCAGCGAGAGAGCGGATTTCATCGGCAACTACTGCAAAGCCTTTTCCTGCTTCACCTGCTCTTGCTGCCTCAATAGAAGCATTAAGTGCAAGAAGATTAGTCTGTGAGGATATATTCATAATAACATTAGTTATATCGGATACTTTACTTACGTGTTCAACAAGATTGCCGATTGTTTCGGATATCTGTAGGGCAGAGGTATCTACTATGGCAGACTGGCTGGCAAGCTCATCGGATTTATTCTTTCCTTTCTCTACAATCTGTTGAAGCTGTCTTGCTGTATTTACCGCTATATCGGTAGATTGATTAGTCTTATTAAGTCTTGTCTGGATTTCTGTTGTTTTTTCAGACTGAAGAATACTTTGTTTTGCACTACTGGTAGTTCCGTCAGAAATAATGTCAATAGTTTTGTTAGTATTGCTAATTATTTCTGCTATTTTATCAAGGTCTTTTCGTACCTGTTCAAACTGGGTATTTACATTGTTGGATATTTCATTAACATGTTTTGCTATTTCAAGTTGTTTTTCAGCCTTTTCTTTAACTGCGTTAGTTTCTTCTTCAGAGAATTCTACAAGTCTTTTAATAGCCTTGCATCCTCCTAGAACGTATACAATAAGACATATAATAACAAGAAAAATAACCTTTACCTGTTCTGCTTTATCAGCAGGGTTAGTAGTATTTATGTATATGATTTTGGTGATTACAAAGAAGGAGGTTGCGCCTGTTCCCCATAATATCAGGTATTCATTCATATAAACAGATAGTGATAATAAAGCAGGGAATATAATCATCATAGTTCTCGCAGGCTGTATATAGGTTATTATACCAAAAACAGCAAGAAAACCATATGCAATTGACAGCTCAGCCTTTTTTTCATAAATATGTTTTTTGACATATATGGCATTGCCTATGTAAAAAAGAAGATAGACACATGTAAAAACAATCTTTTCAATAACGGTTTTGTCAGATGTTAAAGTAATAAAAAGACATATAAGGTATGTTAGTGTCACAGTAGTGCTCGCTGTTATATTGGCACGTTTCATCTGATCAGGTGTTAGACTTTTTCTTGTTAAATTAAGCATGAATAGATACTCCTTATTAAGTAGATTTAGTTTACCCCATGCATAAACAGTGTGTAGAAATACAATCTGATACACACTTAGCATTAAAAATATATGGTTGTCCGTAAGTAGTTTAATAACTATAACATAATTATGTAAAAATAACAATATGTTATTAATTGTAAAATAAATGTGAGATTAGTAATTTTGATTTAAATATTGACATAATGATATCATAATGATATCATCAAAATATCAATAAGGATAAGGCTGTCAGCGGTACAATTATCCGTTACATTTTAAAACGTGCGCAGAAATGAGGATAGTGTGAAAAATAAGATTTTTCACACGCAGGATTTGTGCTTCGCAAAAACTTAAGATGCGCGAAGAAGCAGCGCAAGAATGGAGGATTATTATGGAAGAAAAAGTGTTGAAAAAGAATAAGAATGGTATGGCAATGCTTACGTTGTTCATCGCTTTATATGTAGCGGCAATTGCAGCTATCGTGTCAGGTGCAATAATGACAGAAACAGCAGAATCCGCCAAATCGGTTATTTCAATTATACTTATAGTTATCGGTGTTGTTTATGTGGGCTTAGGATGGATATTCTTTCTTGGACTTAAGGTATTAAAGCCTCAGGAGGCACTTGTGTTAACGCTTTTTGGTAAGTATGTCGGAACTATTAAGGAGGCCGGCTTTTATTATGTTAATCCATTCTGTACAGCAGTTAATCCGGCAGCGGAAACAAAGCTTAACCAGAGTGGTGATGTAGCAGCCAACAATAAAAAGATTGATTTGTCAGGTATGTCTGGAGTAACACTTTCAGCAGGTGGTAATACACAGATGACGAATAAGAAGATATCACTTAAGGTTATGACTCTTAATAACAGCAGACAGAAGATTAATGACTGCCTTGGTAATCCTGTTGAGATAGGAATTGCGGTTATGTGGGAGGTGACAGATACTGCCAAAGCTGTATTTAATGTAGATAACTATAAGGAATATCTTTCACTTCAATGTGATAGTGCAGTCAGAAATATAGTCCGTATGTATCCATATGATGTAGCTGAGAATGTAGATACAACGGGAGATGGAATGGCAGATGAGGGAAGCCTTCGTGGTTCAAGTGAAGTTGTAGCAGAAAGAATAAGGAAAGAGATTCAGAGTAAGGTAACGGATGCCGGATTAAATATAATAGAAGCAAGAATAACATATCTTGCTTATGCACCTGAGATAGCAGCAGTTATGCTTCAGCGCCAGCAGGCATCAGCTATTATTGATGCAAGAAAGATGATAGTTGATGGTGCCGTAGGTATGGTAGAGATGGCACTTGACAGGTTATCTGAAAAGCAGGTTGTTGAACTGGATGAAGAACGAAAAGCAGCTATGGTTTCTAATCTGTTAGTTGTTTTATGTGGAAATAAGGATGCCCAGCCAATAGTTAATTCAGGAAGCTTGTATTAATGGCAGATTCAGGCAAAAAGCAGATTCCCCTCCGTTTATCAGGTAAGCTCTATGATGCCATTGCAGCATGGGCAGAGGATGATTTTAGGTCTGTCAATGGTCAAATAGAATATCTTTTGACGGAGTGTGTACGACAGAGAAAGAAAAATGGAGCACCAGTACCACATGAACTAGATGTTCCGCCAGAATTAGATATTAAATAAAATGGTGTGAACATGCCATTTTATGGGAGCTTTAAAGTGGTATTTAAGAAGTATTACTACAGATGCAAGAACCAGTATAATGTGTATAAGAGCCGGGCGAAGGATAAAATAGTATAAATTGCCATTTCCCCAGAGATAGGAGTGTATACATGCATTTTGTCAAAGCAAAAGGAATACTTTCAAATAATAACGGAATAAATATTTATCGTGGATGTACCCATGGATGTATTTATTGTGACAGCAGAAGTAAATGTTATGGATTTACACACGATTTTGAAGATATAGAAGTAAAGACAAATGCACCTGAACTTTTAGAAAAATCATTAAGAAGTAAACGAAAAAAATGTATGATAGGTACAGGTGCCATGTGTGATCCTTATCTTCATGCAGAAGAACAATTGCAGATTACACGTCGTTGTTTAGAATTAATTGATAAATATGAATATGGAGTTGCTATTCAGACAAAATCAACAAGAATACTCCGGGATTTAGACGTATTAAAAAATATAAATGATAAGACAAAAGCGATTGTTCAAATGACACTGACTACATATGATGAATCTTTATGTAAAATTTTAGAGCCAAATGTTTCGTCTACTTATGAACGTTTTGAAGCACTTATGCAGTTTAAAAAAGCTGGAATCCCTACAATTGTATGGCTGACCCCTATATTACCATTTATCAATGATACTGAGGAAAATATCAAGGGTATTCTCGACTATTGTGTCCAAGCAGGCGTAAAAGGCATCATCTGCTTTAGCATGGGTGTTACCATGCGTGAGGGAGACAGAGAATATTTTTATCATGCTTTGGACAAATACTTTCCAGGAATAAAGAATAAGTATATTCGTACCTATGGTAATGCATATGACTGTCTCAGTCCTAATAATGACAGACTGTTAGATTTTTTTAGAAAATATTCTACTCGATATGGCATTATGCATAAAACAGAAGAATGTTTTAGGTATATGTATACTTTTCCTCAAAAATATGAGCAAATGTCGTTTGCGGAATTTTTAACCAATAATTGAGCATGCAACAGAAAGAATGCTTTATGTTCACTTGCTGACTTTGGTAACTACTATAAATCACTTATTGAACAGAATTAAGTACGTTAGTATTTGAAAAGCTTGAACAATCGGAATTTGTGGAGAGATTTCTTGAACTTTCCTTATTTTACGGGCTTTCCAGCCCCTTAAATAGTGAAATGATATGTATTTTCCCTTATTTTTGCCCTTATGCGGAATCAGCAAGGGAAATAAGGGAATTTTTTATTTAGTCGTTGCCTGCCACTTTATCAAGAAGTCTGGCGGAGTTCCGCTTTGCCTTTCTTGTAGAGTGGGCGTAGATATTCATTGTGGTACTGACATCAGAGTGTCCTAACAGTTCCTGCACATCTTTTGGGGCAGCTCCGTTTGAGAGGAGGTTGCTTGTGTAGGTGTGTCGCAACTGGTGGAAATGGAAATTCTCAAATCCGTCCAGTCGTTTTGCAACTGACCGGCAGGCGATGCTGAGTGTGCTTGGAAGTTCCAGACATCCGTCTGGTCTCAAGCAGACAAAGGAGATTTCCTTGTAATCTGCCGGGATTTCTTCGGTTCCGTCCAGATGATAATATTCATAATACACTCTGTTTTTGTCCTGTACTTCTTTGTAGAAATTGCGGTGGTAAAGTTCACCATATTGCATCCGGCTTTTAAGCTGTTGTAGTGGTAAACTCATACTCTCAAAGTCCCGGAACTCAGGAAACTGCACTCTTTCCGGGACTTTCTTTACTATTTGGCTACCATTGCTTGTTTTATTTTATTTAGATGGTCACTAAGGTATCCGTCAAGACCATAAGACGTATTTTTGATGTTATCTGGAATATACACTTCTCCCAAATTGATTGTTATATAAGTTGCATGTGGCTCATTTGCAGTCATTCGCATAAGAGGTGCTTTTATTAGCTGATTTCTCCAGCCAATACCAAGTTCCAGAATTACTATTTTCTTATTATGAAAATCTTTGCAGAACTTTTCCCATTCCATTTGTACTTCCTGCTTTGGAGGCTGTGCGTTATATAAATCCATTGCAGCACCACAAACCGGACATTTGGGAAGAAATTCCGAAGAAACCAAGCCGTTTTTTTCAACTTCTGCCAGTTTCCGAATGATTGGAAGTGCAGGATATGTTTTATCGTGACATAGCCTGCTGCAACGCAACTCAATCCAGTTTCCCTCAAGCTCATATACCCTTTGTGGCTCAAAACCAGACATTTCAAAATGTCCCTCACCATTAGAAGTGAGGATGAAATATGGTTTATCTCCAACAATTGTTTTCAAATCCTCCATAACAGATGAAGTTGTATAATTTCCGCTGTAATGATTGACCAGTCTGCTAAAAAATCCCCATTTTTCCTCCTGTTTATTCCATCTGAAAAAGAAGCCATCTAAAATCTTTCGAAAACCATACTTTTCTTTATAATCCTTGAAAAGATTTTCAAATGCCTCGTCATCTGCAAACAGGTTTAGCCCTTCTGTGATGGATAAACCATTACTTGCACCAATCAATATTGCATCTGCATCCTTTATCTTTTGGGCTATTTCATAGTAATCATTCATTCTAAGCCTCCTTCCAGGACAGCTCTGACATCCCCAAGTACTTTTGCAATATCATCTACAATCACAATTCCCTTTTCTTCGATTTCTTTCGGAAGAAGATTGTATTTATCATTGACACTGACATAATAAGCATCTGGCAATGTACCAGTCAGATGCCAGAACGGTTCCTGAATAAACATTGGTGTCATACGCCCAACACCTAACTCAATAAAAAGAAGTCTTTTGTTCTTATTCTTTTCAAGATATTTCGACATTTTCTGGTATTCATGGTCATATTTTCTGCCCTGAAGGAAATTCCCATATCCCCTTACCCACGGAAAAGCTTCGGCACCGCAATGCGGACAATGGGGAATCAGTTCGTCCGGGACAAAAGTTCCGTCGGTCATTGCTTCATACATCTTTTTTACCGGTTCTACGGCGTCCCATGTATCATCACAGCATTGCCTTGAACACTGGAAAAATCTATGATCGCCCTGAATTTCACTTACCTTTTCTTCGGGATAAAGCTTCACAAACTGTGTATCCTGATTCGTTGTCAGAATATGAAAATCTTTTCCATTTAATATTGCATCCAGATCAATATAGGGTTTGCGAACAGGGGCTGTCTGTGTGGTATGTAAAAAAGTTGTCAGATATCCCCATCTTTCATTTGGAGTATCAAAGTCGTACTGCATGCCAGCAAAAGCACCTTTAAAATGGTATTTATCTGCAAATGGTTTAAAATATTTTCGATAGGATTCGTTGTCTTCGTAATAAAAATTGCCTCCTCCTGAGGCGGACAAACCGGAAGCACCGCCTACAATAATACATTCTGCATTCTGGATCTGTTTTGCAAAAATATGTATCTGCTCCTTATATGGAATCACCTTGTTTGAATTTTTATAAGGCGATTTTCCTGCCATATACATTCCGTAATATCTTGAATAATTCATCTGTGTCTGCATAACAAGATTTTCGTATATACTCATTGTTCATTCTCCATTTTAATGCTGTTATATTATAATTTACAGCTAAATAATACTTTCTTCTTGCCTGTTTGTCAATAGGCTGTTATAATACTTTTAACAGTCAGGAGGGGAATCATGAAATATTCAGTCAAATTAAGCCATGCAGTTCATATACTGGTTTTTATCTATTTATCAGAAGGCTTACCTCTTTCAAGTGACAAAATTGCAGAAAGCATCCATACGAATCCAGGATGTGTAAGACAGATTATGTCCGTACTCCGAAATGCGGAACTAATAAAAAGTACAACCGGACATCCGAAACCGGAACTCGCAAGAGAGCCGGAAACAATCTCGTTGCTTGATATATATAAAGCTGTGGAAGGTGATAAACCACTGCTCCATCTGGATACACATACAAACCCAGAATGTGGTATAGGCGTGAATATCCAGCTTGCACTCCAGTCTTTTTATGATAAAGTGCAGAAAGATGCGGAAAATTCTATGGCGGGTATCAGTCTTAGTGATATCATCAGGGGATATTATCAGCGGATTGAAAAATCAGAACAGACGGGGCGCTGATTATGGAAATCAAAAGGGATCATATACTAACAGGAAGTTTTTGTGCTCTTGGATGTGAAATATTATATGGACTGAGTTACATCTTCACAAAACAAGTAACAGCAGAGGTAAGTGCACTTTCTTTGCTTGGATGGCGTTTCCTGCTGGCATTTATAGTTATGAGTATATTAGCCGGGACTGGTTTTATAAAAATCAGGTTGAAAGGCAGAAGCGTAAAGCCTCTTTTATGGATTGCACTATTCAGTCCGAGGATTTACTTTATTGGAGAAACATTCGGCATTAGTCATACTACCGCATCAGAAAGCGGAGCTTTTCTTGCGTGTATTCCGGTTGCATCAGATATGCACAAAGGGTGTTCCTGAAAACATGAATCCATTTGCATCTTTGATCATTACTTATCTGGTCGGTGCAGCAGTAGCATTTATTATGTTTTTGATTCTGGGAGACAGCCGGGACATTCTGACAGAACTGAAGAAAGCAAACTGGACATCTTTTGTACTTGGCATTGTACTCGTGGGGCTTGAGGTCGGCTTTATATATGCATACAAAGCTGGCTGGAAAGTCAGTGCAGCCCAGATCGTTACTTCATCCATACTTGGGGTAATTCTCATCATTGTTGGATATGTTGGATACAAAGAAGCAATAACATGGAATAAAATAGTCGGCGTTATTGTATGCCTGGCAGGACTTGGATTGATTAATCTGAAATAAGTGCAAAGGTAAAAATAAGGACGATAACCTTAAACTGCGATAATGAGTTGATTTATATTCATTTCATTATCGCAGTTTTTTTAAAATTATAATTCAAGAGAATCTTCCGCATCCACCCACAACTGCATTGTACCATCAAGATACAATTTGGCATATTCCAACGGTTCATCAATGGCAAGTGCGTTCAATGCACAGTCAGATCCGGGTGTAGTCTTTAAATTTCTTTCTGCTTCCCAACAATCAATGCGGAGCATATAGCCAGCACTGGTATATACATCAATGCTGTTTCTGTGTGGATTGTATTCTGCAAATATCGTTCTCATCGTATCAAATCTCCTTATCATTCGATTAATCATCAGTTACAAAAATCAGAAGCATTTCAATCAGTTCACCATGTCACTTTTATTTTGTGTTATACTGTTTTATATAATTTTTTTGCCCTTGTATTTTCCCTTATCAGAGTTCGTAAACACTGGTGGGACGATATAACACAAGGGAAACAATAAGGGAAAGCTCACCTGCGACAAATCCAGCGTTTTCAATGGTTTACAGTGAATTTAATAACAAAGTATAACAGTTATTAAATCTCATAAAACAGGTGTAATCTCAATCGAAATTTGTAAAGGAGAACTTTATGAAAAGGATATTAGTGACAGGTGGAACAACTTTTGTAAGTAAATATGTGGCAGAATATTTTGTGAATGCGGGTTATGAAGTATTTGTACTTAACAGAAATTCTAAACCACAAGTTCAGGGAGTAAAACTTATTCAAGGCGATAGGCATAATTTGGGTGGTGTATTGAAGGATACATTCTTTGATGTTGTAGCTGATATAACGGCTTATAACGATAAAGATATAATTGATTTTGTTAAGGAATTAGGTTCTTTTGATCAGTATATTATGATTAGTTCGAGTGCTGTTTATCCAGAGTATGGTGTTCAGCCATTTCTGGAAGAATCAGAGAAATCCAAAAATAAGTTTTGGGGTGCATATGGAACTGATAAAATAGCAGCTGAAAAGGCATTGCTTGAAAGAGTGAAAGATGCATATATATTAAGACCGCCTTATTTATATGGACCAATGAATAATGTGTATAGAGAGGCTTTTGTATTTGATTGCGCCTTGGCAGACAGAAAATTCTATTTACCACAAGATGGTAGTATGAAATTACAATTTTTTCATGTGAAAGATTTATGCAGGTTGATGGAGGTAATAATTAAAGAAAAGCCTAAAGAACATATTTTAAATGTTGGTAATGTTGAAACAGTTTCTATTAAAGATTGGGTAACAAAATGCTATGAAAGCTTAGGAAAAATACCGGAATTTGTAAATGTTTATGAGGAGATTGAACAGAGAAATTATTTTAGTTTTTACAACTATGAGTACTATTTGGATGTATCACGTCAAAGTAAAATATATCCAGAAACCACATCATTAGAAGACGGATTGAGAGATAGTGTTAAATGGTATTTGGAACATAGCGCAGAGGTAAATAAGAAACCATATTTTGAATATATAAATGAAAATTTAGTGGAGAGTTAATTTGAATAGCAATCGTTATAAAGAATACTATAAATTCAATTTGTGGAGGATACTGACTTATGAAAATACATATTATTGGCTGCAGTGGTTCTGGAAAAACCTATCTAGCAAATGCACTTTCAAAGAAGTATAATATTTCTCATTTCGACTTAGACGATATTCAATGGGATAATAACGCCAAAGGATATGGGAAAAAGAGAACACTTGATGAACGAAAAGCGTTATTACAAGAAATATTATGTAATAATGATGAGTGGATAATTGAGGGTGTATATTATGCTTGGGTACAGCATAGTCTTGATGAAGCTGATAAAATATATGTTTTAGATATGCCTAGCTATTTATGCAAAAGTAGAATTATTATGCGATTTATAAAAAGAAAATTAGGAATAGAAATGGGAAAAAAAGAAACTTTGAAATCGGTCTATGACCTTTTGAAATGGACTGAAACTTTTCAGAATAAAAATCTGAAAGAAATAAGAAGTATTTTAGATAGATATGACAATAAAGTTATCTTTTTATCAAGAAAAAAGGATGTAGATAAAATAATAAAGGCGGTATGTCAACTTCCAGTTTATCAATCTGTCCTCTAGTTTTTGATTGCCTTGACAATACCAAAAGCAGATTTTATAACTACTTCATAATCGTATAGTTGGTATGTATCAGGGACTTTCACAAGTTATTCTCAGTGTAAATAAAAGAAAAATCGTACAGACAAATATGATTTCCTTTGTGAGCTTTGCGAACAGGAACATCATATTTCGTCTGTACGATTTTTCTTTTTCATTAACATATAATATGTGAAAGCACCCTGATCTATGACCTTCACAACCTATAAGGCAGTTATAAAATCTGCCTACATTACCCAGTTAACCTCCGGTTTATCATTCTTACTCCTCGAATGGAATAACTGCTCCATCGTAAGTATTGTTGATGAAATCTTTGATCTCGTCAGATTTTAATACGTCAACTAATGCTTTTACGCCTTCGTTGTCTTCATTTCCTTCTTTTACAACAATTACATTAACATATGTTTTTGCTGCTTCAGAATCAGATTTCTCATATGCAAGTGCATCTTTTGCTACAGAGAAACCAGCCTGTAATGCATAGTTACCATTTAATACTACATAAGCTACTTCGTCTGCTACTCTTGCTACAGATTCTGCTGCAAGCTCCTGGATTTCAACATTGTAAGGATTCTCTGCAATGTCATTTACAGTTGCCTCTAAACCAGCGCCGTCTTTTAATGTGATGATTCCGTTATCCTGTAATAATAAAAGTGCACGTGCCTCGTTTGTTGTATCGTTTGGAACAGCGATTACATCACCGTCAGCGATATCATCTAAGCTGCTCTTTGTTCCCGGATAAATTCCGAATGGCTCGTAATGGATTTTTCCAACTTCAACTAAGTGAGTTCCCTTCTCCTCGTTGAAACTGTCAAGATATGGTACGTGCTGGAAGTAGTTTGCATCCATCTCGCCACTCTCTACAACCTCGTTTGGTAATACATAATCGTCAAATTCTGTTACCTCTAAATCCCAGCCCTGCTCAGCTAAGATTGGTTTTGCTGCTGCTAAAATCTCTGCGTGTGGTGTTGCAGATGCGGCAACTTTGATTGTTCCTTTTGTCTCTACTGTACCGCCTGCTGCTTCTGTTGCTGCGGCTGTCTGGTTGTCATCTGCTGCCTGTGTGTTGTCCTCTGCTTTGCTTCCGCATCCAGCGAATACGCTGACTGCTAAAACGCCTGCTAAAATACTTGATAATACTCTCTTTTTCATGTTTTTAATCTCTCCTCTTTTATTTTCTATGATCAAACTTATCTGCCAGTTTCATTCCAACTGTCTGGAAAATCTGGAATAAGATAATCAACAAAACGACTGTGACGATCATAATATCGGTCTGCCATCTGGTATATCCATAACGGATCGCGATAGCGCCAAGACCGCCGCCGCCAACTGCTCCTGACATTGCGGAATAACCTAAGATTGTTCCCAATGTAATAGTTGCTCCCACTAAAAGGGATGTTCTTGCCTCCACTAACATTACTTTTGTAATAATTGTAAAATTGGATGCTCCCATAGATCTTGCTGCCTCGATCACACCGGCATCTACTTCTTTTAAAGAAGATTCAACCATTCTGGCAATATATGGTGCTGCTGCGATCACAAGTGGAACGATTGTTGCCGTGGAACCATAACTCTTTCCTACGACTAATCTTGTAAATGGGATCAGTAATACAAGCAAAATGATAAAAGGTACACTCCGCACGATATTTGCGATCACATCTAAAATCTTATATAATACTGCATTTGGTTTAATCCCGTCTTTGTCTGATACCGTAAGGATAATTCCCATCGGAAGTCCGATCACATAACCAACCAATGTGGATACTAATGTCATATAAAGAGTTTCCCAGATACCGGTAATAATCATATTTGTCACTTCACTACTCCACATCGCCTGTCACCTCCTCAATCTCAAGTCCGTGTTCTGTCAGATACTGTTCCATATCGATCTGAAGATGTCTGTCATCCGGCAGGCCTAAGATCATTTCGCCTTTGGCTACACCGCCGACATTTTTTGTATCTGCCCTTAAAATATTGACCGGTTTTCCAAACTGTAAGATCATATTAGCGATCACCGGCTCAAATGCGGAGTTTTCTGTAAATACAATACGCAGCTTCTTATCTCCCTGGATTCTCTCCATCTGGGCTGCAACTGCGCCCTCTGCTTTTCCACTGTTTTCAGGAACATCTCTTAAGATCAGTTCTCTGGCTGCCTTCGACTTTGGATGGCTGAAAATATCTTCTACCAGACCGTTTTCCACTAGTTCTCCGTGTTCAATGATTGCTACCCGGTTACAGATTTCGCGGATCACGGACATCTGGTGTGTGATAATCACGATCGTGATCTGAAACTGCTCATTGATGCTTTTCAGAAGTTCTAAAATAGAAGCAGTCGTCTGTGGGTCAAGTGCACTGGTCGCCTCGTCACAGAGAAGTATTTTCGGGTTGGATGCAAGTGCTCTTGCGATGGCAACACGCTGCTTCTGTCCACCGGAGAGCTGTGCCGGATAAGCCTTCTCTTTTTCCTCAAGTCCGACTGTCTTTAACAGTTCTCTTGCTTTGGCTCTCGCCTCTTTTTTCTTAACACCCTGAATCTGTAATGGAAAACAGATATTGTCGATCACATTCTTCTGCATCAAAAGATTGAAATGCTGGAAGATCATCGCAATGTCGCTTCTCTGTTTTCTCAATTCTTTCTCATTTAAAGTTCCAAGATCTTTTCCTTCGATCAGCACCTGACCGTCGGTCGGTCTTTCCAAAAAGTTCAGGCATCGTACCAAAGTACTTTTTCCTGCACCGGACATTCCGATGATCCCGTAAATATCGCCCGCCCCGATCGTGAGGTTAATATCCTTTAAGGCATCCACATGAACACCTTTTTGTTCAAATGTCTTGGACAAATGTTTTACTTCTATTTCAGACATATCGAATCCTTTCTTTTCAAAAATAAAAAACCTATTGATTTTTATTTACGACTGTTACACAAAAAAATAACAGGCTCCATCGCGAAGATGATTCCTGTCTATTATGCTCTATCTATAAAAGCAAAATTCAAACCGAAACATCTGGCGCACATTTTTCTTTTCCGCAGCAAATACAAGACATACACATACATCTGCACATGCACATCATTTCTGACATCATTCTTCTGCCGTTTTCTGGAAAAATAGCTGTTCTCATTCCCGGTTCTCCTTTCTGCTTCTTCTGTTTTTTGAAAATACAAAGCTCCTGCTGTTCTGATCCATGCGCTTTGTATCTCCCTTTCACATTGACCATTATAGCAAGAGTTTTTAAAATGTGTTAATACGTGAAACCTTGAATCTGTTATAGGTTGTACCTATAGCTACATTACTTTTTCCTTATACTTTTTCAATTCTTCAATATATAATTCCCCGATATGGCTGACTTTTGCACCTTTTCGTTTGATATATCCGATTCTCATTTTCTCTGTTTCCTTTAACGGAACTGCTTTATAATCGTTACCGTTTAAATCTTCACAGATAATACCGGAGCAGAGCGTGTAGGCATTCAGTCCGATCATCAGATTTAAGAGTGTTGCCCTGTCATTCGCCTTGATCAGCCGCCTATACTCATAGGTGCTCTTCATCTCTTCCGCCAGATACAGGGAATTATTTTTTCCCTGGTCAAAGGAAAGGCACGGATACTCATCCAGTTCTTCCATTGTGATCACGTCCTGTTTTGCAAGCGGATGTCCGGACCAGAGGTACACAAATGTATCGCAGGAAAACAGCTCCACAAATTCCAGTCCATTTTCCTTAAACATTTTATTTAAGACTTTCTCGTTGAAATCATTCTCATAGAGTACACCAATCTCACTCTTGAAGTTTTTCACATTCTCGATCACACTGATGGTCGTTGTCTCATGCACTGCAAATTCGTACTGCTCCATACCGATCTGTTTGACCGTCTCCACAAACGCTTTCACCGCAAACGTATAATGCTGTGTGGAAACGCTGAACTTCTCTTTTACTTTTTTGTCGATATACTTAGACTGCAGCAGCCCAAACTGCTCCGTTACCTGTCTGGCATATCCCAAAAATTCTTCGCCCTCCGGCGTGATGACGATTCCACGGTTTGACCGCAGGAAAATATCAAATCCGATTTCTGTTTCCAGTTCCTTCATCGTCTCTGACAGACTGGGCTGTGAGATAAAAAGCTGTTTTGCCGCCTCATTCATGGAACCGCAGTCGGCGATTGTCAACGCATATTTTAACTGTTGAAGTGTCATAAGCTATCTTCCTTTTCTTCCTTTGCAATCAATCATGAAAACTGGTTCTCCATAAAGGAATCACGTTGATGACCGGTTCTTCATACGGATGTACCTTTTTCACTGCTGCGATCGTCTGATTTACCGCTTCTGTATACACGGTCACTTCCACTTTCACTTCCGGTTCACAGCTGATCTCTCCCACATCCCCGATATACGGATTACATCCCTCTAACGGTCTCCAGTATCCGGTCACAGCACTTACCGACATGCAGGAATCATAATTTCCAATATGCCCCGCATCCACTTCCTGCAACGCTTTCTGGATTGCAGGAAGGTGTGTTTCCGGAACAAAAATTTCCATTTTACAGTATTGAAATTCCATGTAGTTTTCTCTTTTCTTTTTATTCTTTACGCAATATTTGAACAATAGAATTTATCATTCCAAAGATGATCACGGCATACATTATGGAATTAGGTTCCGTATCCGGTATGATGTGAAAATCCATAAAAAGCATACAGATTAATAAAATGATCCATATGACCAATGTAACCATGTAGAATTTTTTCTTTTTCATTTGTTTTTCCTTTCTATCATGTGTTATCCATACAGTTTCTTATAAATCTCTTCCGGGGTGCAATCAAAAGTGCATCGTTTTACAACTTCGTAAATAGGTTTAATTGTATCCGCATTTTCTTCTAACTGCCTTTTCTTTTCCTCTTTTGGTGTTTTGGAAAATAAAAGTTCTAACATTGCGATTAATGTATTATCCCTTACACCAATACCTTCTGCAGCACCTCATCCTCCAAAACAATCTTCTTTGCAAGCTCCCGGTATGATTCCTCATGGAGATAAGTATGACGGAATGGTTTGATCGACGGAGCCATCTCGATCGCTTTTATAAAATCTTCGCGCTTCATGCCAAGTGTCGCCGCATAGTCAAAGAATCCCGTTTCACGGAGTACGGTCTCAACACGCACATAGCGGTGATTCTGCACTTTGCTCATGATATAAGTTGCAATGCCGACCTGGATACCATGAAGCTGCGGAACTTCTAATATTTTGTCCAATGCATGCGAGATCAGATGCTCACTGCCGCTTGTCGGCGCACTGCTTCCTGCAATTTCATTTGCGATTCCGCTCATTGCCAGCGAATCCACCAGTTCTTTCAAAAACAGTTCATCTTTTATCGTCTCATACGGTGTCCGCACAAAACTGTTCACCGCCTTTTTCGCGATCATCACCGCAAAATCATTCACTTCTGAATATCCGCTTTTCTCCTCAAAAATCCAGTCATAGAGCGCTGTGATCTTTGAGATCATATCACCAATACCGGAATAGATAAACTTATCCGGTGCAGTTCTTATGACCTGCGTATCTACAATAATTCCATATGCCAGCTTTGCCGGGACGGAAGTTCTTTTTCCATGCACTAAAAGAGATGCACTTGCGCTGGAAAATCCATCACTGGAACTTGAGGTTGGAACACTGATAAATGGAATATTGCGCAGAAAAGCTGCGTATTTTCCGGCATCGATCACTTTTCCTCCTCCGATTGAGATCACTGCCTGTGTCTTATTCGGCATTGCAAATGCCAGCGTGATAATATCATCGATATCGACCGTATCCAACTCGCTGTACTCCAATACCGTGATTCCTTCCTGTTTCAGTGAATCCATGATATCCATGCCGAACAGGTCAATCAGTCCGTTTCCGAAAAAGATTACGACCTGTTCCAGATTCTCTGCCTTAAGATACTGTCCGATTTTTTTCAAAGTACCGTTTCCAACTTTTAATATAGATGGTATTAAAATTCCTTTTCCTGTCTGCATGCTGTCTCCTCCCCGACTATGGTTTTCTTACACTATTTTACAGTTTCCGGCTCTTCCTGTCCATGCTCACCTTCCATGAGTTTTAAATAATCTCCCTTATCAATATGCATCATGGAGATCTGGTTCTGATGACGCCTGAATCCGTAGACACAGTCCACATTGCGGATCAGCGACTGCAGACGTTCATCCGGCACACAGACAATGAGCTGAAGATCCATTTTTCTTGCATATTTCAGACAGACGGCACTCCGCTCCTGATCCATCTTGGAAAATGCCTCGTCCAAAAGTACCAGCTTGATTTTGGAATCCCGGTTGCTCTGCTGCATGTACAGCATTGCAAAACCTGCCAGAAGTGCCACATATTTCGGGTTCTGCCCCTCTCCTCCGGAATCTCTTCCAGCCATATCATCGACAAAATTTTCACGGATGACATTCCCCTGCTCGTCTGTCACCTGTTCAAACATGCTGAAGGAGAGATAATTGCGGTAGTCCGCGTATTGCTCCATCTCCTGACGCTTCTTTGCGCGCACCTGCTCGTCCTCGTCTCTCGGCGGCATGAATTTATCGGTGAGGAGTTTGATCTTCTGCTCGTATTTCTGGTAAAAGGTATCCTCCCCAAAACTCAACTGTCCATCAAAACCGGCATTATCCAGATTTTTGCTGTCTAATTCCTCTGCCATTAACATCTCAAAGAACTGGCCATTCTCATTCTTTGCCGGCTCGATCTTGATCTGATAGGTGCTGTCGGAAAAGTTTGTCTCACGCAGTAACCGGTTGATCTCGTAAGCGTGGCGTTTTGCCGCCTTGATATCTCCATGGATGGTTGCGATCACATTCTCACGCAGACTCTTGTAGATAAAATCACACTGTTTTTCAAATTCTGCTTCGTATGCCGGCTCGTAGTCTGTCTGATATTCTTCCAGAAGCTTCTCATAGGCTTCATTGGACTTTTCTGAACCGTTAAACTGGCTGGACGGATAAGCAAAAATGTAACGGTTTCTGGCAGTGCGCAGTGTCTCGGCTTTCTCCTGCTCTCCTGCCGAAAGGGCTGCAAGTTCTGCGTTTTTCTGGTTCTTTAAGGACTGGCCGGAGCGCTTCTTCAACTGCTCCTGTACCTCCTGGCCGATCTCCTCATTCGGCACGTATCCCTGCAGCATCTCCTCTAACTGCAGACGTCTTTGGTCATTTGCGCCGGAAAGATTTTCGTGACGGCGTATTTTCTCACTCATCTGTCCCTGATTTTCGCCGATCGAAGCCTGAAGCTCACGCATCTGATGTTTCAGACTCTGCTCTTTCTGCTGTAATTCCTTATACTGCCCTTCCTGCAAAGTGCGGATTGTCTCCTCAAGTGTGGATTTTTTCTTATTGACCTTTCCAAGCTCTTTTTCCGCGCAGGAAAGGTTTACATAATATTCTTTTTCTTCTTTCAGACTTTCAAAATCCCTTGCCGCCTTTAAGCGCTCGGTCATGTAATGCAGTTCCTGATACTGTTTCTCAAGCCTCTCCACGTCAGCCTCGTACTCTGCCAGACGTGCCTTTGACACTTTCTCTCCGATGCAGGCATTTGTGGTATAATCTTTTTTCCGCAAATGCCGGAAAATAAAATTACTGTACGAATAGCAATCCGGCGTCACGCCGTCTTTCACCTGCTCTAGCTCTTCCACGGAATGGCACTTGATAATATGACCGAGGTAACGTTTCAGGCACACATCCACATAGGCTTCCTTCGTCTCAACCGCCTCATAAAGAGAGTTCTCCATGGCACGCGGCTCGCTGTCTGCGATCGCTTTGGAATTAATGAGATCCACTTCCTCAAACTGTTTCATCCCACGAAAGACCGCCGCTGCATCATGCGCAAACTTTGGCTCTGTAATCAGAGAAAACTTCAGCCTTCCCATACGGCCTTCGACCGCATTTTTCCACTCCTCGTCTGCCACATCAAAAAGATCCGCCAGAATCTGGACTTTTATCGTTCTTCCGTAGCGGTCGCTTAATTTCCGCTCCAGGGAACTTCTCGCAGAACGGACATTCTCACTGTAGGATTTCCGGTTGTTTTTCATATCATCCACAAGCTTCTGCTTTTCTTTCAGTTCTTTTCCTGCCTCGCGCTTCTGCTCGCTGTAATCTTCAAATTCATTTTCGATATCCTGTTTTGCAGACTCTATTTTCAAATGCAGTTCCTGACAGTTTTCCTCTGTCACATTTCCGTTTTCGATCGCTTCAATGAGATTTAAAACCGGATTGCTGATATAGTCGGTGATGACCTCATCCTCTTCCCACTGTTTCAATCCCTGAACGATTTTGCGCCACTGTCTGCTGTTATCGGTCAGCATCCGGCTTCTCTGCTCTAATTCCTCTAACTGCTGCTGTTTGCTTCCAAGATCGCTGGCTTTTAAATCTGCACTCACACGGATCAGCTCCTGCTCGACGTCTCCGCGCTCTCCGGCGAGCCTGTCTGCCTGCTGCTGCAGCTGTGCCTGTTCTTCTTCGATTCTTTTTTTGTCCTCCTCGGCGGCTTCTATTTTCGCCCGGAGATCCTCAATATCAATGCAGCGGATAAAACTCTCTGTGCGGATCATATCGGTCTGGAGCGTCACCAGCTCCTGCCCGGTCTCTTTTACGTCTGTCAAAAGTTCGATACGTTTCCGCATATCCTCAATTTTTTCCTTGATCTGGCGGTAGGCATCTAACTGCTCACTGATCGTTTCAATCGTGTCTGACGTGCTCTTTGGAAACATATAATCACGGATAAACTGTCCCGTTCCGTTTGTCATTTTCAGTGCGATCGCACTCTTTTCCATCGTGATAAAACGGTTTGGATCAATGTAACCTAAAATGACATCATATAACGTTCCAAGATAAGCTTCCTTGGAGGCGTAAATACGGTTGACATCCCCTTTTCCGCGGTTGTCCTTCGATACGGCTCTCTCATTTACCAGCTTTTTGATATCCTGATTGGAATAACAGAAGCCCTCCTCCGTGATATACCCCGGTTCCGGCATCTTTCCGGAATGGCTGAAATAAGAAAACTTTTTGATCTCAGAATCATTTCTTCTCACTTCAAACGCAATGCCCACACACGTAGTGATGTGCGTTCCTGTGTCCTCGATCTCCAACGCAATGACCGAGCAGAAATCGCAGTTTCCACGGTTTGCAGAACCATCTTTCTGCTCACCACGGAGGTAGCTTAAAACACTTCTGCGGTTTTTGGCATCATCCGCCGCTTTGTTCAAAAAGCTCGGACTGAAGCTTCCATATAAAATAACCTGAATCGCATCCATGACGGTCGATTTTCCAGATCCGCTTTTTCCACTGAATAAATTCACATATTCATTAAATTCTAATACTTTATGATTAATTCCACCCCAGTTGTTCAGACACATGCGGGTGAAAATTTTCTTTGCCTGACTCAAATTTCGTGCTCCTTCGTATTTCCTGTTATTCTGTCATTTCATTCTGGTATTCGCGCACCAGCTCGTTGATATCCATCGCAGAGCAGAACACGTTTACGGTACTGTAAATATAAATCGGGGTAAAATCTTCCAGATTGGCAACGGCACCCGGCAGTTCGATCATCTGATGCGTTTTCATCAAAACAAGTGCATCGTTCCACTCCTGCCCCGTGAGACGTCTTGTGATAAGGTTAGTATTTTTTCCATACTCACGGATTTCTGCCAGATTTGTGGTAGTTGCATGCAGACCTTCCCCCATGATTTTGTCACGGTAAATCATTTTTAAAAGAATGACCAGCTTCGTTGTCATAAGGCTCATACGCTCTGTCATAACGCCATCCCCCGTGATCCGGAAAATGTGTTCCTGCGGATCATGCACAAGCTCGCAGTCCAGCACAGACAGATAGTCCGCGATAAACTCTCTGTGGCGCAGACACACCTGATACCTCGGATTGTCGTGCTGTACCAGAGTTGCCGGATCACATTTCACCTGTAAAATGCAGGTCTGCCGGAATAAATCCTGTATCGTTTTTCTGATATTCTCTGCCTCGCCCTGTGAGACAGTTTCCATATATTGTAACATTTTTCCAATGCCCTCTTTCCTGTATCATAACTCAATTTTATTTATTCTGCCCGATCACGAGTCTCGAATAGGTTAGTCCGTCCTCACTCCGTATCTCGCCGTCCACCGACACTGTATCTTCCGCCAGACGTTCCTCCGTCTCTTCCTGCCAGAGGAAAAGAAGTTTTTCCAGATCCTCCACAGACTGTACGGTCTCTTCTGTTGCTACAAAGACTCCACCCACGGTATTTTTTCTTCGGAAACTCTGTAACTCGTTTCTTGTATACAACGGCTTTGGAACAAAATCCGTCATGTGCTGTTCCCTTGCGTCTATTTCTTCGTCCAGCATCACCGGTGAAAACGCTCCATCCCCACGGTCTCTCCTTCCGGCAAAACTGTTATCTGTAATATTTTTAAACTGCGAAGAAAAGCGGATACGATCTCTCATTTCCACCAAAATCTCATCTTTTTTCCCACTGTGGTCTAACAGATTGATCAGTTTGATGATGTTATCTGCCTCACTGACGCCCTCCTGTAAAATGTAATGGATGCGGGCCAGCGCACGCTTTGCAAAAACGGTTTTCTGTTCAATAAGTTTATTGTACTTGCGCTCGATCATGTCAAATTCCCGTTCCAACTGCATCACGATCCTGCTCGTATCCTCACAATACTGCAATCTGTACTCATTTCTCTTCTGTAAAAGCGTGCCTGCTTCGAGAGAATTTTTTTCTTTCAGAAGCACTGCTTTTTTCTCATCATTTTCGTTTAAAATTTCACTGATAAGTTCTTTCACTGCCTCCTTGTACCGGTAAAAACTGTCCGTCGTCGTGAGGATTGCATATTTTTTGCTGTCGCTGTTGTTGATCTCCTCCACAAGCACCTGCTGGATCCCGATAAAATGTTTCTGGGAGGAAAGCTCATCAAAATAGGAACGCATTCCATCCTGCATGTTGGACAGCAGCTGCCCCAGACTTTTGGATGTGCGCAGTGCGCTTTTTAAAATATCATTGTTTTTCTCATTGTCGGAATGATAGGTAAACAAAGCACTGTAAATGGAAAGCATGCTCTCTCTTTCCCGGCTGTCATCATCACTCTGCAGCTTTTTAAACAACTCGACATACAACTGGCTGTATTCTGGAAAAGAGATCACACAGGTATTCAGTTTCTCATCAAAATCGCTTTTCATCCATCCCCACCGGATCAGGTGGTTTAACATGCCGGAAGGAGAATCGCTCGGAAATAATGCATCCGGCGTTTCTCCTTCCTCCATATCGTCCTCTTCCTGCCACACGATCTTTGATTTCTCGATCGTATTCTCAATAATAAGCGCACACTCTTCCTGCGTAAGACCGAGAGAAGCATATACTTCATTGTTTTCCTCGTAAATGGCTGTGACAAACTGCATATATGCTTCCCTGTTTTTTGTGCGGAATAATTTATAAAAATCATTTGGAATTTTCTTCTTTAAAATCATGTATCTTAATTCCTTTGTTTAAAGCTCTGTCTTTCTATTATACACTATTTTTAAAGGCTTCCACAAGTTTATTTCTGATACTTCTATAAAGAAAAAGTGCACGGACAAATAGGATGTTCCTGTTCGCAGAGCTCACAAAGGAAATCCTATTTATCCATACACTTTTTCTTCTATTTACCTATCTTCTTAAGCCTCATCCTTAGGAAGCACAATATTTAAGACCAGTGCAACAATTGCAGCCGGAACGATTCCGGAACCACCGAAGATCAACTGCATGGTATCCGGCAGCATTCTTAAAATGTCACTGTTTGCTCCAAGTCCATAACCAAGTCCCAGTGCGACAGATACGATCGTAATATTTCTTCCGGTCAGTTTTTCCTTTGTGATCAGCTGGATACCGCTGACTACGATAGAAGAAAACATCATAACTGCTGCTCCACCGAGAACACTCTGCGGCATAATAGAGATCAATGCTGCAAGCTTAGGAAACAGTCCGCACAGGATCAATACTCCTGCTCCGCACGCAAGTGCCATACGGTTTACTACTTTTGTCATCGTAACCAGTCCAACGTTCTGGCTGAAAGAAGTGTTTGGAAGAACACCAAATAATGCTGCAAGCGAAGAACCAAGTCCATCACACATGACACCTCCGGAAAGTTCCTTGTCTGTTGCCTCACGGCCAAGTCCGCCTTCCATGACACCGGAAATGTCACCGATCGTTTCCACGGCTGTCACGATAAACATGATCAGTACCGGCACGATCGCACGCATATCAAAAATCGGCTTTACCGGCATTACTTTTGGCAATGCAAACCAGGAAGCTTCTCTCACTTTATCAAAATTCAAAACCCATGCTTTGGTGTATTCCACTCCGTCAGCATTCACTGCGGTTGTCGGAAGGATCATTCCCATAATAAAACATAACACATATCCTGCAATAATACCGATCAGGATGGAGGATGAACTTGCCATTCCCTTTGCAAAATGTTTTACCCCGAGAATAATGATCAACACAACAAGACCGATGAATAAATTTTCCAGTGAACCATAGTCAGCCGCAGAAGAGCCTCCTCCAAAGGAGCTGACACCAACACTGATCAGGGAAAGTCCAATCGATAAAACTACTGTTCCTGTCACCACAGCAGGGAAAAATCTGCGGAGCGGTTTTAAGAAAAATCCAAGCACGCCCTCAAACAGACCACCGATGATCGATGCACCCATGATCGCGCCATATGCGATCACTCCGCCGCCCATAACACCTGCAACGCTTTTAAATACACCAATAAAACCGGAACTCGTTCCCATAATGATCGGAACACGTCCACCGACAGGACCGATTGCGAAAAGCTGAACCAATGTGACAACACCTGCAATAATCATTGCATTCTGTAATAATTCCACATAAACCTCTGCGAAGTCAGATGCTGCTCCAATACCGCATGCACCACAAATCACGATCAGCGGTGTCAGGTTTCCGACAAACATTGCCAGAACATGCTGCAAACCATAAACGATTGCTTTCGGCCATGGAATTCTTCCGTCCATTTCATAAGGGGATGTGTACTCTTTTGTTTTTTCCATTTTTTAAACTCCTGTTATTTTTACTTTTGTTCCAGACAGTATGAAAAAACTGGCTTTTTCTATCTGCCAGCATACAGTTTCACCCTGTTTTTCCTATCATCCGATAGCAGTATAGCACAGGTTCTCTTTTCCTGAAAAGTCATTATTATTAATGAATTTTATCGATATAACTAATAATTATCTGTTCAAATATATAAAAATGTTCCTCAGATCTTCTTTTCTCACCGATAATAACAGTTTTGACTGCATCCATCCGGAAAAAGTGAGGCTTTCATTTTCTTCTGATATTGAGCCTCACTGTCGGAGTTTTCCAGAATATCCAGAGCTTTCCGCAACTGCCTTATATCCTTTTCCATAAAATCGGTATAATTGCCACGACCGACCTGTTTTAAATGGGTAATGCCGACCTGTTTCATGCGGTAAAGTGCGCAGAGCCCACAGCCGGTACTGCCGGTCAGATAACCATCTTCATCCAAAGGAAGTCCCTTCCCCTCTTTTCCCTGTATTCTGTCTGTTTCTGCCACATCTTTTTGCGCAGCATCTGTCTCTTCTTTCTTGTGCAGATTTCCAAGTTCATATGGTACTCTGCAAAGATGTGTCAGTTCATCACAGTGCAGGGAATTACAGAATGCCCCGGAAAAATGACAGAGTTCATTCAAAATGAAGGCTTCATATTCATCTGGAAACATATATTTTTCCTCTATATTTTCCTTTATATCACATTTGTAGTTTATTTTCTTATCATTTACAAATTTAATACAACTTTGCATATCTTCCAGCGAATTTTTCCTGTGAAAAATCACACGGCGGATTCCAAACGGTAACATCTGTTCTAACATTCCCCGGTTCACTTCCGCGGTCTCACCGCTTAAATGGATTCCGCAGTTGATTTTCTGCTGTCTGAGGTACAGCATCAGTGCCGGGTCTGCAATGATAAAATTTTCAAAGCCTGCTACCATGCACTGTGTGATGATCTCCGCTATGACAGGATACTGCTCCCCTGTATAGTAGATGGAATTAAACGTCAATTCTACCGGCTTGCCATAATAGTCCACCATTTTTTTCAGAATTTGCAGTTCGCTCATGGAACCAATCTGCACATTGTAAAAAAGTACTTCCCTACGGTTTAACGGATGGATCACACCGTACTTTTCCGCCCAGGAAAACGGCACATATCCACAAAAGAATTCATCCGCCCCCGCTTTTACAAATGTCTCATATTCATCAATACTTCCTAAACCTGCGACAATTTTCATCTGTTAAAGTTCCACTTTCTCAATCACGCAGGTATGTGTCTTTGTCTTTTTATCATAATTAATTCCGGCTAACAGAAGATTACCTTTGTAATCCTCTAAGGATTTCACATACTTTTTCTCTTTTATTTGTGCGATTGCACCTTCTGCATCCTTATCCCACTTTAATTCAATAATCACTGCCGGCTTATCTGCGTGTATTTTTCTTGGGATCATGCAGATATCTGCAAAACCTTTTCCTGTCGGCAGTTCCCGGATGATCGTATAATATTCTCTTGCAAAATAGAATGCCAGATGAATGGTACAACTCAATGAGTTTTCATCATGATACTGAAGAATTGAAATCTCATCATGGACATTCTCAATTCCGGCAGCAACTGCTTTTGCATCCTGATTCCATAATGCTTCCACTAACTTACGCGAATTTTCGACCGAACGCATTACCTCGTGCCAGTCCATGGTACTGATGGCATTGAGATATTCCTGTGACACTTCTTTGTTTGGAATGGTCACTTTCTCTGTCTCACTGTTATATGTCAGATAACCAAGGTGCACCAGTAAGGTCAGTACATCATCCTTTGTTGCAAAAGTTGTCATGTCGTTGCTGAATGTTCCGGTATTAATACGCACACCCTCCCCTGCAAGCATCTGGATCACTGAATCTTTCAATCCATCCATATTCATCTGAATATATATTTTCAGTGCCTCATAGGTCTCTGTTCGGTTCCAGTATGTGCCGAATTTGTGCCGCAGCATCGCTTCTACCACTGATTTCGGGCTATAAATTGAATATCTTTTGTCGCCAAAACGACTATGTGAAATCAGATCATATCCATCATACCACGCTTTGACTTCTTCAAAGTTCATGGCATATTCCTCACACAATCCCTTAACTTCTTCTTCCGTAAACCCAAAAAATTCTGCGAGTTCTCCCGGATCGGTCATCGAGTACTCCATAAACATATTCAATGCCGAGTGAGAACCGTATTTTTTTATCGGAAGTATCCCTGTCATGTATGCAAGAGCAATGTAATCTTTGTCTTTCAACCAGAAACGCAGAAAATCCAGATATTTTTTTTGTGCATCTTTATCCTGTTGATATTCGCGGAACAGGCAATCCCATTCATCAATTAAAATGATGAACGGATGGTGCGTGTTGGCATAGACATCCTGCATCGCAAATACCAGATTATCTTCTATCTCATATGAAGAATATCTGTTTTTCAAATCTGTGATCAGCCTCTTTTGCAGTAATCTTAACATTTCCTCCATGCTCTGTGTTGCGCTCAAAAATTCCTGCATGTTAATTTTTAACACATCATACTGGTTCAAATGTTTCAGATACTCTTCTGACTGACTGATTTTAAGTTTATCAAAAAATTCCTTCGTATCACAATCTCTGTCATAATATGCCGCAAGCATATTTGCCGCCATAGACTTTCCGAATCGTCTTGGTCTGCTCACGCAGACATATTTCTGCTCTGTGCCAAGCACTGTGTTCGTCTTTTCAATCAGTCCGCTTTTATCAATATAAATTTGTGACCGCAGACTTCCCTGAAATGCTGTGCTGCCCGGATTAAGATAACTTCCCATAAAAAATCCTCTCTGAATCACGTTATAACAAAGATATTTCACCCAATGTCATCCATGTAAAAATTTTATTTTTTAACATTTTTCTGCCTCTAACATAATCTTACAGGTTTTCTTATAACATGCGATCGCATATTTTAAGATTTTACAGATTCCGTCCTGATGCAACGCTTCTGCATACCCTGTATCATCAATCTGTTTCAATGCTTTTTTGCACTCTGCTTCCAGATTACCATCATTGGCATACTTCACCTCAATAACAATCCCGACCTCAGAATCTCCTACCCGGATCATGATATCACTAAATCCATCTCCAGATTCTCTTTTTGATGTCACAAGCCAGTTTTCTTTAAACCCAAGAATTCCAAGCAAAATTCCATGATAAAAATTTTCTTTTGTCGGCTTCTGTACAAAAGTATCTCTCACACTGATCGTTTTTTGCATGTAATCTGAAAAAAGCTTCTCTGCCACATCCACTTTCTCTGTTAATAAGGCATCACAAAAAGCGTTTACTTTCTGACCATCCTGCTTAATATTCTCCTTAAATAATTTCAGAATATGTTCTGTGATAATATTTCTGATTTCTCTATTCGGGATCACAAGATCATACCTGTTTCCATCCGTATTGCTGCGGCTTGTCAGATACCCTGTCATAAAAAGGGTACTCCAGAGATTATCGATTGATGAATACAATTCCTTATAGGTCATCTCCTGACTGATTTCTTTCTGGACACTTCCACCATTCACAAGATGTTCCAACTCCAGTTTTGTGAGTTTCTGCGGTTCATAAATACTATTGATAAAGCGATGGATCACATCATTTCCGCTTGTATTCACCCAATAATTTTTTGGTGCACACTCCTGATTTGCAATATGATCACTGCAATAGTTAATCACATCCCATGGACAATATACATCAACATTTCCAAAACGATACCCATCATACCATTCTTTTACCGTCTCATAATGTGTATCCTGACCATAATAATGAAGCAACTCTTTTACTTCATCATCTGTAAAGCCAAAGTTTTCATCAAAATCAACATCCGTAATGGAATAAACTTTAAAATTATTCAATCCTGTAAAAATGCTTTCTTTTGCAACCCGAAGGCATCCTGTCAACACAGCAAACTTCAAACTGTGATTCGTCTTTAACACATTTTCAAATAAATTACGGATCAAAAGTACCATCTCATCGTAATAGCCATTTTCATTTGCTTTTGCAAGTGGCACATCATACTCATCAATCAAAACGATCACTTTTTCTTCATAATGTTTTTCCAAAAGTTCTGAAAGTTCCAATAAGCTGCTGCTTAACGTTCCATCATCCTTCATCTGAGAAAGCAATTTTTCAAAAAATTCCTTATCAACCTGTGTCAGTTTTTCACTTTCTGATAAGTTCTGCAATCTACGCGCTTCTCTGTTGATAACTTTTACAAGACAGCTCCGTGCCTCGTCGAAAGTGTTTCCATTCACGCCTTTCAAACTGATGGATACAACCGGAAACTTTCCAAGATACTGTTTGCAGACTTCTTTATTCTTTGAAATATACAATCCATCAAAAAGTGATGCATCTGCTCCTACCTCAAAAAATGTCTGAAGCATACTCATATTTAAAGATTTTCCAAACCGGCGTGGACGGGTAAAAAGATTTACCTTTCCCCACTGGGCGAGAAGCTGCTCGATCCATCTCGTTTTATCAACATAATAAAAATCTTCTTTCCGCATCTCTTCAAAACTCTCAATTCCAATTGGAAGTTTCTTACGTTTGTTCATAACAGCTTCTCCTTTCCAATCCACTACATACTTATTTTATTATAATTTTTTCATTCCGGAATAGCAAGCACTCTCTCCACCATCTCCTCAATGTTACGAACACACAATGATACAAACTCCGACCTGCACTCTTTATCTGCCAGTGCAATCGCTGCATCATTCATGATTTTAAAGTTCGGAACAGAATCGTTTGGCTTCTGTTCTCCGGCTGGCAGATACCACCAGGTTGCCCACCAGTCCTTGTGGTCTGCCGCACTGATTTTCAGAGAATGCCCGACTGCTTTTCAAACTCTTCGAAAACCAGATAAATCAGCTTTGCCTTCGCAGCATTGATGGAATCTGCGATCTGCATCCCCACTCTTAAGGAATCGCCAGACTTAAGTAGTTCATCGATCACCATATTTTTCCATTCCAAGACAATCTCTAAAGAAAATTTTTAAGTACTCTGCCCCTGCGCCATGCTGCCCTCTCGGATTTAAAAGGTCAGCCATCATGCGGCAGATCAGAACTTCCTTTGACTGTATCTGTAAAACAGAAAAAATATTGTAATCTTTTGTTTTTAATAAATTTACATTTTCCGTGTTCTGCTTGATTACACGGTCAAGAACAGACTCCATCGTATTTTTCTCCCCTGTTGCATTTCAGCGGAATCGTTTTCTATATAAAAATGCATTCCTGTCCAGACAATGTCCTACTATTACAAAGAAACATTCACAACAATCCGGTCAATCCCCTGTTCGAGATAATCCTGCAATTGTTTTTCATCCCACAGTATTTTCTCATCATATCCAAACAGTGAATTATATCTTCCCACCATTTTCAAATGCTTCGGATATAGAAATACTTTTTTGTTACAATATCTTGGGCAGTTTTCCGGCAACTTTTGTTTTCCCCTGTCACCATATCTGCAAACGGCATAAAGCGTGCAATACTGTGAGGTATTTGTCTGGAAAAAAGGAAGATGCAGGCTGTGGTGTCCATCTGGGATTGTAACCTTATATCCACATGATTCAAATTCAAATCTTTGTATATCGAATGTATTTTTTAAATAATCCTGATAAAATCCACAATTCAAATTATTTTCTGCCAGACTGTCCACATGATTCCCGATACCATGTTTATAAGGTAAACGGACATCTTTTCTACGTTTATTTAACAGAACTCCCAACACTGGTTTTAAGTGTGGTTTTCCCTGCAAAAGTATAGGCATCGCCCAGTCGTTTACGATAATTTCCTCCTGATCCTTGCCTGCCTCTTTTTCTCTGCTTTGGCACCATACTTCAAGTTCCTGCAACAGTTCATCAATCTCTTCCAACAGATGATCCCTGATATAAGTGAAGGCAAGCGTCACCGCAAGATTGTTCTCCAACGCTTTCTCCAACACCTGAAACAGCAATTCTTTCCTTGGAAAAAGGTTGTGGCAGAACTGGTTTCCAATGTAGATTCTTGTCACTCTCTTCTTACTCAATGTGTGATGTTCCAGAAAATTGTTTTTCCAGTAATCGTGGCAAAATCTCGTCCAGTCTTTTTGTAGAAAATCATAATATAATTCCGGGCGGTCTATTGTGATGGCGAGTTCGAATTCAGGTAAATCTGTAATATTCCACTTTTTATGCTCCCATGTATTCCTGCACTCCTGTATTCCATCACCAACACAACTGAACCACTCTTTCTTCTGCTCTTCGAAGCTCTCTGCGTAAACTTCGTCCAATTCTGCCGGATAACCAACCATTTTTTCTGAAAGATACGCATCATCTCCTGCGAGTTTTAGCGATATGTAGTTGTCATAATCTGTCACCAGACGCTTTACCTGCTCCCTGTATTCCCCGTTTTTTGTCCACACCGAATAGATAAAGAAAAAGGGCGTCTCCTCTGTTAACTTCATCTCTCTTTCCTTCTCTGCCAACTGCACTTTGCGGTAACAGTCAGCAGAAAAGTCAAAAAAACAAATCTCAAGGCACGCCGCTTTTTCTATTTTTTCCGGTACACGAAACGAAAAACCTTCCTCCGACAGTCCTGTGATTCTGATTTCCAGATGATCACAGAAACCGCCAAGAAGTCCAAATGGAATCATCGGGATTCCGTTTATTTTTTCCATTTATTTTACCAGATTACACTCTTTTTTCATCTTCTCTACAAGGTCTTTTACATACTGCTCGGCATTTTCTACCGGAACTTTCTCCATAAGGCTCTTGTCACGGGTGGAAACTTCCACAACAGACTCTTTTAAGTTACGTGGGCTCACAACAACACGAACCGGAACCCCTAAAAGGTCTGCATCGGAGAATTTATTTCCGGCACTTACGGAGCGGTCATCATAGATCACTTCCACACCGGCATTCTGTAAATTCTCATATAAGGAATCTGCCACTTCTCTGACACCCTCTTTATCAAGGTTCATTGCGCAGATGTGTACCTGCCATGGAGCAATGCTCATTGGCCAGATTGGTCCGTAATCATCATGATGTGCTTCACAAATGGAAGCTGCCATACGTCCGACACCGATACCGTAGCAACCCATGATCGGATTTTTGCTTGTACCGTCTTTGTCCACATAAGTCATGTTCATGGTCTTGGTGTATTTCGTTCCGAGCTGGAAAATATTACCAACCTCAATACCACGGGAAATGGTCAGTGATTTCTTACCACAGCATGGGCAGATACCACCCTCCACAACTTTTGCAAGATCAACATACTCTGCATCCGGGAACTCGCGCTCCATATTCAGACCTGTGTAATGATAATCCACTTCATTGGCGCCGCAGACAAGATTTGTTGTTCCCTTTAAAGAACGGTCAAATAAAACGATGCAGTCTGCATTCTGGTTCACCGGTCCGATAAATCCTGCCTGAATGCCACTCTCCTCTGTGATCACTGCCGAATGGACATCGCAGCCAAGGTAATTGGTCAGCTTTGTCTCATTAATTTCGAGGTCACCACGCACAAAAATGAGAATATATTTGTCATCGGAATTTCTCTGGTAAACAACGGCTTTCATGGATTTCTTTGCATCCACATGTAAAAATTCACAAACCTGTTCAATTGTATGCATCTCAGGTGTATGAACCTTTGTCAGCTCCTGCATAGCCTCTGTCTCGTTCTCTACAATGTTTTCGGCAGCTTCCATATTGGCACGGTAATCGCACTCATTACAGATTACGATGGAATCCTCTCCGATTGGAGTTAAAAGCATGAACTCATGGGAAACATTTCCGCCCATCATACCGGAATCGGATTTTACGGAAACTACCTCCGGGATACCTGCTCTTGCATAGATTCGCTCATATGCTTTGTGGCATTTATCATAGTACTGCTCTAAATCTTCCTGACTTGTGTGGAAGGAGTACGCATCTTTCATTGTAAACTCACGCACACGGATCAGTCCTGCTCTTGGACGTGCCTCGTCACGGAATTTTGTTTGGATCTGATAGATCATAAATGGGTATTTTGCATAGCTCTGTCCATATTCTCTTACTAACTGAACGGCTGCTTCCTCATGTGTCATACCAAGAACCATCGGTGCTCCGTTTCGGTCTGTAAAACGTAAAAGTTCTTTTCCGATGCTGTCATATCTGCCAGACTCCTGCCAGAGACTTGCCGGCATAACAACCGGGAACTGTACTTCCTGTCCATCAATCGCATCCATCTCTTCGCGGATGATCTGCTCGATCTTTCTTGTGATTCTCTTAAGTGGCATATAAGAAGAGTAAATTCCGTTTGCCACATTCTTCATGTAACCGCCGCGGATCATAAGTGCATGGCTGTCTACCTGACAATCCGCTGGTCTTTCCTTGAATCTGTCACCTACTAATTTTTCTAATTTCATGTAATCCTTTCTCCTTTTCTTGTTTTTTTGAATTAGATAATTGCGAAACTCATGAGAACGTAAATTGAATTGTGAAAAATTAACAAAAGCTTGAGAAAACACTGGATGAGCAGAAATCGAACAAGTTCGATTGGTTCTTAGAAGGCAGGTACAACTGCAAGTTGTGGCTGGCTTCTTAGTACCGTTACCAGCGACACGTAGCGAAAGCGTGTTTTCGAAAATTTTGTTGATTTTGAACAATTAAAAGAAGATTATGACGAGTTTTGCAATTATCTATTTTTTCGAAGCATTAAAAAAGCCCCAAGCCAATATGAAAATATCAGCTTAGGGCGAACTATCTGTCCGTGGTACCACCTAATTTCGGTAAAACCGCTCTCACGCATACAGGAAATATCCGATATGCCAGCTCTGTAACGGGAGCTCCCGATGAAGCTTAATAATGAATCCCTCTGCTTTCTGGCATCTGATGCCGTCCGCAGTTCTAACATCCACGTTCACTTCACGCTCAAAGACAGGTTCCGTTTTCATCATGAAAGGCTCGCACCAGCCGCCTTCTCTCTGTACATCATAAAAAACGTACTAACTCTTATCATCGCTTTCACATAATCGTAAACTGCAAAGCAGTTACAATTGACTTTTCATGCTATGTTGGAGAATAACACTTTTTTCCGCCGAAGTCAACTATATTTCTGACAAAACTGGCTGTTTGAAACTCTGCAAATGATTACATATTCCCCAATATTTTATATAAAATTTTGTAAAGTGATGCTGCCTCTTCCTGATCAAGACAGACGCACCCACCAACCTTTTGCGGAATTTCCACGGCTTTATCTCTTAACTTTTCACCCTCTGTGGTGAGCGTGACGATCAAAACTCTCTCATCCTCTTTTGCCCGGTTCCGTTTTACCCAGCCTTTTTGTTCCAGCTTTTTTAAAACCGGGGTGAGTGTTCCGGAGTCGAGGTACAGATGTTCCCCGAGCTCCTTCACATTCATCTCCTTATGCTCCCACATGACCATCATGGTAATGTACTGTGTATAAGTCAGATCCAGTTCATCCAGAAATGGCTTATACTTTTTTACAATTTCTTTTGATACTGCATACAATGGAAAACAAAGCTGTTTCTCCAATTTCAATGCATCGTATTTTTCCATATTGTCATCCTATTGCCCTTACTGTGGTAAGCGCCGCTTTCTTTTATTATAACTGTTTTTTAATAAATTCTACAATATTTTCTTTTGGAGCGAAACCTACCTGTGTATCGACCTTTTCACCCTTTTTCAATACGACAAGTGCCGGGATATTCATGATTTTGTACTGCATTGCGAGATCCGGGTTCTCATCAACATCTACATTGAAAAAGTTTACTTTTCCTGCATATTCCTCGGAAACTTCCTCCAATACAGGTGCTAACATTTTGCATGGTCCACACCATGTAGCAGAAAAATCAATAACTGCTACCTCACTTGCTGTTACTTCGTTAAATTCGTTCTGTGAAATTTTCTTTACCATAATTTTTTCTCCTTCTTATCATTTACTTTGACAGGCGTTTTTTCTCTGCCAGATATGCAACTGCTGAAAGTGCGGCTACATTGCCCTCTCCTGCGGACTTGATATACTGGTACGGTGCACCGACCGCGTCGCCACAGGCAAAACAACCTGCAAGATTTGTGCGCATCTGACGGTCAACCGCAATATGATTGTCCTCTATTTTAAGTCCTGGCACTAACTGTGCAGGAGAAACACTCTCTCTTAAAAAAAATACTCCATCCACATCATAACGGTTCCGGTCTGTCACAAGTTCCTGAACCTTTAATGATCCCTCGACGGACACTGGCTTTTCCCTCAAAACTTCGATGGAATCTGCCACATTGACATCGGCTTCATACATTGGAACATAATAAACTTTGTCTGCCATCTCTGCCATAAAGTCGGCTTCTGCTTCCTCCTTCGGAGAAAAACCGATAATCGCTGCCGTTTTTCCTCTGTATAAAGGTGCATCACAGGTGGCACAATAGCTGACGCCTCTGCCTAAAAACTGCTCCTCACCAGGATATGCCTTTGCAGTGCTGACTCCGGCTGCAAGAATGACTGTCTGTGCCTCATAGTTTGTTCCATTTCCCTGCAAGGCAAAATACTCGCCCATCGCGTAAACTGCGTTGATCTTATCTTCTGTGATCTCAATATCCATCGCTTTTAAATGTGCTTCATAAGCAGCTTTCAGTTCCTCACCGCCAATGTTTGGCAGTCCCAGATAATTCTGAATCGTATGCGCTTTTTCCACTTTCAGGCTCAGATTTTTATTTCCAAATAAGATAATCTTCTTATTACGGATTCTTGCCGTGATCGCAGCCTCCAATCCCGCCGGTCCGGTACCTATGATTGCAATATCATACCGTTCCATCTCTACCTCCATTCCTGTTATAAATACTTTGTTCCAGAATATTCTGTTTCTTCATTGTGATAATAAGCATTTATTCATATTGTCTCAAATTAAATTGTGTGCATTTTTTTGATAAATAGATTGTACACAATTTATTTTCTTTTGTCAATATAGTTTTTGTACTTTTTCTTTTATTATTCCTCAAAAAAGAATCAGTCCTCTCCCGGTATCTGCTTCTTCTCATTTCTTTATCCTGCAAGTCTTTCATAGACTGCTTCTGCAAATCTGCGATGGCTTTCCTCGTCCATATGCTCTCTGTCCCTGCTGCTTGGTTCTGCAACATCCGATGCTGCCAGAAAATCAATTCCATGCTTTTTTGCAATTCTACTGTAAACTGTTTTTAACTGTCTGGATGTCTCCACTGACTGTTCGTCAAACTCTGGATCATATTCCGGTTCCCATACTTTTTCTCCGAGAAGAATTGGTGAGACCAGAAGAATCTTAATATGTTCTTCCGCAGAGTCCTTCCTCCACAATGCGGCAGTCCTTTTCCTTTAACTTCTGCTGTAATATTCCTGTCCAGCGGATATTTTCTTTATACCGTTCTTTTGTTCCAGGTATTAAACCATATGTGTTGGAATCGCCAAAGCATAAAATTTCTCTCATTATTATTTCCTACTATTTCTATATGTTTTATATGATACAGATTATAATATGGAATCAGATATCTGTCAAGAAAGAATAAAGTATCTTTATAAGTACGACCTTCAACAACATTATAATGAACAAAAACATTAAAAACCGAAGTCAGCATAATCCTCCGGCAAAAATCTGTGATAAATAATGTGGCATCCCTCATCTTTAAAACAATAGTAATACGGATCTTCTCCGTCTCCTTCAAAGCGGATCATAAGATCAAACTCTCCATTATCCATCGGCTCCATCTGAACCTGCTTTCCCTTTGAGAGGAAAAGGTCTTTTACCTGCTGCATCGTACAGCCGTGTTTTCCGACCAGCTCTACCAACTCCCGGATAAACTCATTCGGCTTCATATGAGCATGCACATATTCTGCGCCCTGCTCCGGTATATGGAAACAAAATCGATCCCCTTTATTAGATACCAGCACATTGCCCAGTTTTTCCTTTGTATATGCACCAAATCCCGCCAGGATCTTTTTCATCTCCTCTGCATCCGCCGATGTCTCAAAAAAGTGATCCAGGGAGCTGAGCGGATAATACAAACGAATCTCCTCTTTGCGGTATCCAAGTTTTGCCTGTTCCTCCTTGATCACATCAATAATACTGTTTTCTAACCGATGATACGTCATATATCCTCCTTTCTTTTCGAGCAAAATGTCTGGCGAAAAAAATCCCGCCAGACATTTTTTATTCCTTATAATTATCATTTACATATTTCTGAATGGCCGGACTGTCTTCCGGCATACGGCATCCCACAATATATTCTCCGTGGTTATCCGTGCTTCTGATCACCACGCCTTCCATGGTGCGTTCCTCTTTTACCGGAAAATCCGGAATGTCAAGTACCAGCTGTGTTCCCTTAAGTTCCGCAAAATCGTCTGATGCTGCTGCAAATGCAAAGCCATTCGCACTGACATTGACCATTTTTCCGCGATATGTTTTATCCGTATCTTTTCTCGTGATCGTACAGGAATTTGCGATTGGCATTCTCGGATATTTTCTTCTATTTGCAATGACAGGTGTTGTTTTTACCACTAAATGGCATACATCTCTTCCCTGCTCATTTTCCACGTTTGCCAGAACATCCGACCAGTTGTAAAGGACATTATCAACCACGATCTGAATATCATATGGTGTCTTTTCCCGGATGCTGCCCAGTGCCTCCCGATCCATCTGAAGCCATAACTCGCTGCCATTCTGTCTTACGACTTTTCCATGATACTCTTCCCGTGTTTCTCCTTTTCTGACCAAAACACAGTGCATCTGCGGTTTGACATCCTGAATACCCATAAAGCCACCGACACCTAGTTTTTCCATCATATCCTGAACAACGGTCTCGATCTTATTCACATTGCGTGAGGACTCATCGTATTTGTTCAGCATTGTCTTTGTTGCGCCATCTGCACTTCCAATGCTGTCTGTCATGGCATCCATGACATTACAGATTCCCTCCATATTAGAAACCATCTGATGGTTGGATTCTTTTACATCCTGCATTGCGGAATCAATGACACTCAGATGCTGTTCAAGTTCCGCTGCATCTTTTGCAATTCCTGACACACTCTCGTTGACCGCTGCAACTTTTTCAGAGGTCTCCTGGATCAGATTGACGGTCTGTCCGATAGAATCTGTCATCTTAACGGAAGTAGTTCCAAGATTTGCAAGTGCCGCCATGATACGGCTCGAAGACTCCTGCGTCTCTGTACTTAAGTTCCGGATCTCATCTGCTACGACTGCAAATCCTTTTCCTGCATCTCCTGCTCTCGCTGCTTCGATCGATGCGTTCAATGCCAGCAGATTTGTCTGGGAGTTAATGGATTCAATGGTGCTGACTTCTGTTTTCACACGCTCGAACTCTTTCTGGAATTCTGAGAGGATCGTCTCAACTTCGTCGGACAGCTTTGCCATCAGCATTGTTGTCTCTGCCACTCTGGATAATTCTCCGGAGCTTTCATTTGCATGGTCTGCGGATTCGTTCATCAGAGTGACCATCTGTTCCATCAGGGATGCCATGCGTTCCACCTGCTCATTGATGTTGGTTGTCATGTCCATCGAGGACATTGTCTTATCATGAAGGACGTTATTGTTCTGCGTCAGTTCACTCATTCCCTGCACAACTGTCGTGGAACTCTGTCTGTTTTCATCTTCTAATTCCCTGACAACCGTAACTCCGTCCATGATCTGATTACCGGCACCTTTTACCTGCTCAACAGTCGTAACCACCCGCTCTAAATCCGCTTTGATGGAATTGGTCAATGCACCGTCTGACTCATTCAGATGGTCGATCGACACAACATAGCAGATATAACAGAGTATGATACAGGATGCCTGCAATGTGTAATCATTCACATTGGATGCACTGTTCATTCCGTTCATAAATTTATGTACACTGCTGGCAATACTGATCACTAATGTACCAATGCCACATTGCACCATATACGTCCTGTCTTTGAACAAAACCAGCATACTCGTCAGAGGAAATATATACATAAACGACAGTATCGATTCACTCGTACAGACAACAAATGCATAAAACACACCATACCCGACCGCAACAATAAATTTATAATACTGCGTTGCTGCTCCCTGCAGACGGAGTACCACCATCCCAAACAAAAACGGGATCCAGCAGACCGCCATAAACATTGCATAGTAAGACAGCGTATGTAATCCCTTTGCCGTATCTGACGTGTACGACAGTGAAAGGATCAATGACAATGCCATCCAGACATTGCGCGCCTTTTTGTTTGCCTTCATCTTAAATACTTGTGCATCATATTCCATTCCCTTTTATCCCCGCTTTCAAACTGACAAAAGCTGTTTTCAGCTATTTGTTTTTTCCTGCTCTTCTTTTGCATTGTCGAGTGCGATCAGTTTCGAAATGATCTCCTCACAGATCTGTGTCACATTCTTGCCATCTGTTGCCACCGTAATATCCGCAACTGCCTCATAACGTTCTTTTCGTTTATCCATCAGACTGCTGATGAACTCCACATTCATATGATCATTTAAGATTGGACGCTCGTCACTGTCCTTGACACGCTCATAGATAGTCTCAGGCTTCGCTGTCAGTAAAACAACACGGCCATTTTTCTTCATATGGTCTGTGTTCTCTTCCCGCATGACAACACCACCACCGCAGGAAACGATCGTCTGCTTTCTCTTCTGCAGCTCGATCAGTGTATTGCTCTCTAAGTTACGGAAATAAGCTTCCCCATACTCATCAAAAATTTCTGAGATAGACATACCCTGCTTCTCCACGATCATCTGATCCATCTCGACACGATCCATCTCAAGCTTATCCTTCAATTCTCCTGCGATCGTGCTCTTTCCGGCTCCCATGAAACCGATCAGGAAAATATTGTAATCGAACAGACTCTTTGCCTGGATCCTGCGGCTGTTCTTCATGATATATTTGAAAATATCAAGAATCTCTTCCTCGAACTCATTGTCGCCAAGTTTTTGTGCCAGTGCATCCGTCTGCTTCTTCTCCTGCTCCGGCTGTAAAATCGGGATACCGGTTGCCTTCTTATAGGAAATGATCTCCTGGATATGAGACATTCTGACTGCAAGCTGCTCTATAATAATATCATCACATTCTCCGATCTTTGCACGGATTTCCTCAATTCTGTCCATCTTTTTTCTAATCTCCTCGCCGTTTGTTTTCTCGATAACAAAGCCATTATCTTTTTACAAGTACTGCTCTCAGTATAGCAAGTTCAGAAACATTGCGCAAGGAAAATATTTTAGTACACTAAAGCGGAAATAATCGCCTTTTTTCATACCAAAAAAGCCATTATTTCCGCCCTGCGAACATGATTTGGAATTACTGCAGCTCCTCCTGCATATCTCCAAGATACGCATCAATAATCTCCTGTGATACAGAATTTTCGATCGATGCATATATTGGTTTACATAATTCTCTTATCTCATTATAAAGTTCTTCACTCGGTGTGATGATCTCCGTTCCGCTCTCGCGGATCGTATCCATTCGGGAAGCGATACGGGCATCCGACTGCTCTCTTGCGTACTCTTTCGCCGTATCTGCCGCCTCTTTGATGATCTGCTGCTGCTCATCTGTCAGCGAATCAAAAAACTCCTCACTGACAATCAGCGAAATCAGATGCGGAAGATGATTTGTCTCTACCACATAGTCCTGCTGCTCATATAACTTATTGGAAACAATGACCTCATAAGGATTTTCCTGCGCATCGATCGTTCCCTGCTGCAGACCGATATACACTTCCGAGAATGTCATAGGTGTCGGGCTTGCGCCAAGTGCTTTCCAATATGCCATATGGTAGGAATTTTCCATGGTACGGATCTTCTGTCCTTTAAAATCTGCAAGACTCTCCACTTTTTTATTGGTTGTCATAACACGGAATCCCTGATCCGCATAACCTAACAGCTCGTAACCGCCGTCATGATAGACCTGCTGCATCAGTTCCATAAATTCAGGATTATCCACATGCTCCCTCACCTCATCAATTGTCTCAAACAATGCCGGCATATCAAAAACTGCGGTATCCTTCATAAACGTCACCTGCGGTGCTGTATTCTGCACAACAAATGGAATGTCTCCGTCTTTGCAGGACTCTAACAGTTCGCGGTCACCGCCTAACACACTGTTTGGATAGACACTGATTTTCATGCTTCCGCCGCTTAACCGGTCCACTTCCTCTGCAAATTTTTCTGCATAAATCTGTGTCACCGTATCCTCCGGGCTGGAACTTCCAAGCGGCCATGCATAGCGCTGTACCTCAGCCTCTTCTGTCCCGGAAACGCTTCCCTGCGCACCGCCACAGGCTGTTAAACCCAGCCCGCAGGTCAGTGTCACGATCAGCATCGCAGATACTATTTTCTTTCTATTCATCAACGATTTTCTCCTTTCAAGCTTCCTGTAGGCCAATTAAAGTAAAAACAAACTAATTGCCGGGATAAACGTCAACAAAAGCAGCGCCAGCAAAAAGTACCCGATCATCGGCAGCGCTTTTTTTGCAATGTGCATAACCGGAACATCCGTCAGCGAGCTTGCCACAAACAGATTGACACCGATCGGCGGTGTTACAAAGCCGATTGCAAGGTTTACAATCATTACCACACCAAAATGGATCGGATTCATTCCAATGCTCTGTACGATTGGCAGAAGAATCGGACTTAAGATCAGAATTGCCGGTGTTGTATCCATGACCATTCCAACGATCAGAAGGAATACATTAATGATGATCAGTAGTACAATCTCATTACTGAAATGTGCTAAGATCCATGCGCTCACTGTCTGTGGAACCTGCATTAAGGTCAGCACTCTTGAGAAGGCAGTGGATGCAGCAAGGATAAACAGGATCGGTGCATATGTTTTCATGGCTTCCACCATAATGCCCCAGATTTCTTTCACTTTTATGGATTTGTAGATAAACAGGCTGACAAACAGTGCATAGAATACGGAAATAACAGCCGCCTCTGTCGGGGATGCGATCCCTGCATAAATACAGCCAAGTACGATCACCGGACTGATGAGTGCCCAGATACTTTCTTTTAAAATATTCAAAAAACCTTTTTCCCGAAGCTCTGTTACTTTTTTATCAATCTTCTCCTTGTCCTCGCCATAGCGTTTACAATGATAATATGCGTAAAACATTAACAGTGCTCCGATTATCAGTCCCGGTACGATACCTGCCAGAAACAGATCGCTCACGGACTCCCCGGTTGCCATTGCAAACATGATAAAAGGAATACTCGGAGGAATGATAACGCCAAGTCCTCCCGCAACTGCAACGATTGCGGTCGCAAAATCTTTTTTATAACCGAGCTCGATCAAAAGCGGGATCGTCATACTTCCAACAGCAGCTACCGTCGCCGGCGCTGAACCGGAAATTGCACCATAAAACAGACAGGTGATGATTACCGCACATGGAATTCCTGCGGTTCTCTTTCCGATAAAATAGACAAACACATCAAATAACTTCTGGGAGATCTTACCGTGCGCCATAAGGATTCCGGCAAGCACGAACATTGGTACTGCAAGTAATGGGAAACTGTCGATTCCGCCTAACATGGAACGGATGACATAACTTGCGCTTGCCGTAAACGAAGGATCAAACGCGCCCGGTAAAACGGCAACAATTCCAAGAGAGATAGACACCGGAATTGCGATCACTAAACAAATGACAAATAAAATAAATCCTGCAACTGCTGACATCTATTTCTCCTTCCTGTTTTTAGTGTTGATCTTTTTACCGGATATAGTATTTTCTTCTTTCTCAGCTTTTAAAATAGCCTCAACAAGCTCTTTCTCGCGGTAAGCGTCTTCAACAACAGCTTCCTCAATAACTGTGGCGATATTGCCCTCCTCGAGTGACTTTTCATCTTTTTTCAGTACAATTTTCCACTCTCCAACCCATCTTTGAGCGATGCGGAAGGCTGTAATGATAAAGCACACAAACGGTGCCGCCTGCACATAGTACATAGGGATACCGCAGGCAGGACTGACCTGACCGCTTTCTATCGTATTTTTCAGATATATGAATGAATACGGTATCAGATATACGAAAAACACAAACTCAACTGTTAGATTGAGTACCTTCCAGAGTGCTTTTCCTCTCCTTGGAAAAAGCTGTATAAACTGGTCAATTTTTATAGATATGCATTTTCTGGTACAAAGGCTGACACTTAAGAAAGCCGACCATATGAAAAGATACCTGGTAATTTCCTCCGACCATGATAGTGACATGCCGAGAACGTATCTGGAAAACACCTGAATACCCATTATAAGCGTCATTGCTATAAGGAAAATGACCATCAGAATTTCTTCAAGATATTCGTCCAGATAGTGCAGTATTTTCTCCATGTAATATCCCCTTCCTTCGAAAATCACGTTTTTATTTTAGCAAATTAATAACGATTTTTCTACTTTATATACGATAACATCACAATTTTCATTTTATAGCAAAATATACAAGAAAATATCTGTTGTATAAAAAAACCGCCAAGCCTTGTAATAACAGCTTTGGCGGGCAAATAATAAATCATTTAAGATTAGTAGAGAATCATTGCTACAATTACTGCTGCGATTGAACCTACCATAGGAGCAAGAACAGATGTAACGAATACATACCAGTAACTCTCTGCAAGTGAAAGCTTCATCCAGCGAAGCTGTGCAACCATTCCTCCGGCATTTGGAAGAGTATTCATACCTGTTGCACATGCAGGTGCAAGTCTGTGAAGTGCTCCGGCATTTGCTCCTTTTGCAAGAAGTCCATCTGAAAGATGCTCGAAGAACATTGCAATAGCTGATGTTCCACTTCCGAGGATACCTGCAAGTACGTTTAATCCGATAAACTCTGTAATATATGGATTCATCTTGATTCCCATTACAAAATCGATGATTGAATTGAATCCTGGGCATGCCTGAAGTACGCCTGAGAATCCAAGGATTGCTGCCGCCATAACTGTTGCACCAACACCATTATTTACACCTTTTTCAAGGATTTTTGTAACTGATTCAACCTGTTTGTGGCAAAGAAGTACGATTGCTACAGATCCAACAAACATGCTGAGTACTACTACAGCGTTTGTGTTCATATCTGTAAGGTTAGAAAGTAAAAGTACAAGTGCTACTACAAGGATAAACGGGATAAGTGCTACAAAAAAATTAGGAAGGTCATCTCTTGTAGGAGTGATCTTTACCGGCTGTGACTCATCCATAGCTGTTCCCTCTTTGATAGCCGCTTTTTTAGCTGCGTGTACCATATAAAAATATCCAACACCAAAGGATACAAGGAATGCTACCCATCCAAGGATTGGAGCAGATCCCATTGATGTACCGAGATACTGTGCAGGCATAATGTTTGTGATGTTGATTGCGAATGGAATCATTGCAGAACATGTAGCTCCGATAAAGATGATTCCAGGAATCATTCTGTATGGATATCCTGCTTGTTTCATCATGATTGTAGCGATAGGAGCAAGTACGAAAAGTACTACGAATCCAGATACACCTACGTATACGAAAACAGTTGTAATAAGCGCGATTGAAAGAATAACTCTTTTAGCACCCATTTTCTCAGTGATAACATTTGCAATTGACTCAGCACATCCTGATGCAGCCATAAGTTCACCAAATACGGCACCGATCACAAGTACAAATACATTGTTCTGAATGAATCCGACATAGCCTGTTGCGTATAATGTGAGTGAATCCCACCAGTTCATCCAGCTTGTTAAAATAATGATAAATGATACAAGGATTGTAGATGTAAATACATCAAGCCCTTTCCATATTGCGATTACAAAGATTACCGCTGCTGCAAGTAATCCTATTACAGATATTGCTGTTGACATTTTTTCTATTCCTCTCCAACGATTTTGATTTTTCCAAGTGGCTTACGATATGGATTTTTTCCATCGAAAAACTGCTTGTCTAAGAAATCTATACATTTTTCTATATTGGCATCTGCCTTTATTACCTGAGAACCATGTGGTTCATTATCAAAAAGCTCAAGCTCTACGCGATCCTCTCCACATACTGCTTTAACTTTTTCATACATATAAGAAGACTGGTGATAATCTATAACAAGATCATTTGTACCGTGCTGAATCAGCATTGGTGGACAGTCCTCTTTGACATGACTTATAGGGCTTACTTTTGCAGTGCGTTCAGGATATAAAAGCGGATTGTATCCTAAAAGAGCTGTAAACATTGAGTCGTTGCCCTTTCCATCATTTGGCATCATGCCTTTTCCTGCACCTGTTTTGTTTCTGATATCTGCAATATCAGTTCCAAACTGCTCTGCAGAGCAAAGCTCACTTATCGTGTACCATGCGATTGCACAGTTTACTTTTGATGAAGCTTTTACTCCAACGCTTAAATCATCCATATCCTCTTCATCGCCTGTTACTGCAAGAAGCTGTGTAACAGTTCCTCCTGCCGAGTTGCCCCATACTGCGAATCTGTCAGGATCGAGATTTAACTCTTTTGCATTTGCACGTAAATAGCGAATTGCAGCTTTTCCATCGATAAGCTGTGCCGGCCATTTTTCTTCGTGGTAGAGTCTGTACTCTACTGTTGCAACTGCGTATCCCTGTGTTATAGGCAGACACATTGATTTGATATAATGTGTTCTCTTGTGCCCCGCCGCAAAAGCACCACCATGGAATACGATTACCAGTGGATATGGACCTTCTCCGTCTTCCGGATAGAAGATGTCCAGTATCTGATTTTCTGATTCGTCTGCATATTTAAGATCAAGAGCTGTTTTGTGAAACTGTGTTATGTCCATCTCAGGCTCTGATGCAAGATATGCTTCTCTGTTGCTAATTACTGCCATATTTATTCTCCTTCGTTTATGCTTTATCTACTTAACGTCATAAAGTGCTTTATTCATTAAAAAAGCCCATTGCACTTTTTACATGCAACAGGCTTTTACATAATGTATAATCAATTACATGCTCTTATGAAGTAATCCAAGTACTGTAGACAGATCCTCTACTCCCATCTGTCCCGGTGCAGATGCTTTCTTTGCTGCTCCGAATGTCATGGAAGATCCAAATACTTCTCCACAGAGACGGCTGATAACGCCTGTTCCTGCCATAGACATTGTGATGACCGGTCTGTCTGCGTAGTCTGTCACCATTTCCTCTGTCGCTGCAAGAAGAGTTAAGACATCTCTCTTGTTCTGTGGCATAACAGCGATTTTTGGAATGTCTGCGCCCATATCCTGCATTTTGCGAAGACGATAAATGATGTCAGACTTTGCCGGAGTTTTGTGGAAATCATGGTTAGATGCAACTACCTTTACACCTGCTGCATGAACGCCGTCGATGATTTTTTTCACGATCTCGTCACCTGTGAAAATTTCCACATCAACAAAATCAACATATCCGGTCTGTGCTGCTTTGATATTAAGCTCTGCATATGCTTCCGGCTCAATTGCTTTCTCGCCGCCCTCTTTGGAAGTACGGAAAGTCATAAGGATTGGAATATTTCCAAGTGCCTCACGAAGCTCTTTTAAAACCTCTTCTACTTTGTCAAACTCAAAAACATGCTCAAACCAGTCCACGCGCCATTCAACAACATCAACCGGAATGGAATCAAATGTTTTTGCTTCGTCGATAATATCTTTTTTTGTAACACCTACGATAGGTACGATAATCTTAGGTGCGCCTGCACCGATCTCGATATCTCTTACTTTAACTGTATTCATTTTCGTCACCTTTCTTCTTAAATCCTTAGAGTCCGCAGCCTGCGGACTCTGGCTCTTAGTTCTCAGCTTCTGCCTGCTCTACCATTTTTGCATAGCGGATATTTACAAACAATCCAAGAAGTACACCGATTGCAGTAAGGACAATGTTCATAAGCATAACCTGTGCCGGCTGCATTTTAGATGCTGCTGTAAGGATTGTGTAGTTGCAAAGTGAGGATGCGATCATAACAAGTGCTGTAACAGTTCCTTTGATTTTCGGGAATAACATGTTGCATACAGATGTTGCGATCTGTAACAGTCCGCCTGCTCCTGCCCATCCGATGATGAATGCTCCGGCGAGCATAAGTGCTTCACTCTTGCCTGTTAATACAACGATCAGTGTTACAAGGCAGATAACCGGATAAATCAGGATAAATCTTACGTCTTTGATTTTTCTTGTCAAAAGTGCTGTCACAACAAGTGCGATCATTGTACCAGCAGAGTAGTATGTCTGCATGATAGAAGGATTTGCCCAGCCAACATTTTCTTTTGCAAAGTTCTGTGCACAGTTTAACCATAACTGGAAAGTACCTGTACATGTGAATCCGATCAGGATCATTGCCACGGACTCGATAGAGAAATGTGTATGTTTCAGGCTGTCGATCAGTCCCTCTTTCTTACCAGCTGCTTTCTGGTCTGCATCTGGAAGTGGGAAAATCATAACTAATACTAAAAGTACAATATAAGCGATTCCGCAAATATAGAACAACATATTATAAGAAGTAAGTCCTGCTGCTGTTGTTGCTACTGTCGCGCCAAGTACAAATGGTAAGATCATCTGTGCGATTGCGATGAAGAATTTGATTCCCATAGTTGCAACGCCCGGTGCTTTGTAAATAATCTCGGAAACTGCCGGATAAATACCTGTGTCAAGGAAGGAGTTTGCAATACCACCAACGATTGCACATACATATGCGATCTGGTATCCACCGTTTGTTCCTGCGTTGAATGCAAGTGCAAGTCCAATCAGGTAGATCGCATAAGATCCACTACCGATTGCTGTGGAGATACGACGTCCAAGCTTATCGGAAAGAGGTCCTGCAAATGGAAGGGCGATTAGACGTCCAAGTCCAAGTGCTGCGGAAATTGCTGTAATTGCCATTGCTTCTACGCCCCAGGATGCTGCAAGAGCTTCCTTGATCACTGCCTGTCCTAAAATAGAACATCCGACACCGTGGATGAAATAGTTTAAATAAAGGATCAGAGCGCTAGGTAAATATTTTTTATTCATCTCTTTTCTCCTTGTGATTTCAAAATAAATAGTTTATTCGGTATCCTGTGATTAATCATTGTATCTGATGTTTAATACTTCTTTCATATGCTCGATCGGCATGTCTTTTCCTGTCCAGAGTTTGAATGCTGCTGCACCCTGGAATAACATCATTCCAAGTCCGTTCATTGTCTTACATCCAACTTCTTTTGCCATCTTACGCATGGTTGTCTCAAGTGGAGAGTAAGGTACATCTACAACGATCAGTTCCGGACGGAAGAAGGATTTGTCAGGTACTACGGACATTCCCTCTAAAGGTTTCATGCCAACGCCGGTTCCGTTAACGAAGATGTAAGAGTCAGCCATTTCTTCTCTTAATTTTTCTTTGTCATCAAGATCGTAAAGAGTTGCCTTGCAGTTTGTTCTCTCATTGATCTTCTTTACTGTCTCTTCTGCGTTTGCCCAGAATTTATCATGGATGTTGAAAATAGAGATTTCTTTTACACCGTCTAATGCAGCCTGGATCTCGATTGCTGTTGCAGCTCCGCCTGCTCCTGCGATCGTCATTTTCTTTCCGATCACATCGATATCGTTGTCCTTTAATGCCTGCATAAATCCGATACCGTCTGTGATGTGTCCTGTTAATACACCGTTCTCATTTACGATTGTGTTAACTGCTCCGCAAAGCTCTGCTGCCGGAGATAATTTATCTAAGTACTGTCCTACAACTGTTTTATTTGGCATGGAAACGTTTGATCCAACCAGTTTTAATGCACGGATACCTTTTACTGCATCTTCAAGTGTGCTGTTGTCAACTTCGAATGCAAGGTATGCATAGTCAAGTCCTAAGTATGCGAATGCTTCATTGTGCATTGCCGGTGAGCTGGAATGTCTGATTGGGTAAGCCATTAATCCGATAAGTTCTGTGTGTCCTGTAATTCTCTCTGCCATAATTTTTTCTCCTTTTCCCTTAAAAAAAATGATTATGTACGTGATTTATTATGTTGTTATACTCTGGTTCTTAACTCGTCTGCCCACTTCGTTAAAAACTTAACAGCCTCTGATAATGATATTATACAACGCTTTTTTTGATACATCCAATGCTAATTTTGTGTTTTTTTAATAGCTTTTATGTATTAATTAAGGTATAATATACACAAAATCAGCACATCTTTTTTGTAACCCATAGATATTTTCTATTAATTCAAGGAGATTTATGCATGACACTTAATCAATTAGGATATTTTTACCAGGCAGCGGTGTTACAGCACTTCAATCAGGCCGCAGAAAAAATGAATATTTCAGAGCCAAGTTTAAGCCGTTCCATCAGTGCTTTAGAAGATGAACTTGGGGTAACTTTATTTGAAAAAAGAGGCAGAAACGTGATCCTGACAAAAGCAGGTGAGATTTTTTTAGAACATGCCACGCAGATTTTAGATGATGTGAAACGTGCAGAGAACAAGATGCACCATCTTGCCACCGACGGTGGGCATATCGACATTGCCTATGTATCCCCTCTGGCAAGAGAGTATATTCCGCGCACTGTCCGGAATTTTCTCTCACTTGAGCAGAATAAGAATATCACCTTCAATTTCAATCAGGACATCACATCCGTGAATATTGAAGGCTTAAAAAAAGGTGCCTATGATCTGATTTTTGGCTCCTACTCTGCCAACGAACCCAATATCGAGTTTGTTCCTATTATAAAGCAGGAAATCGTCGCCATCCTCCCGGCCGGTCATCCGCTGAGCCGCAAAGAGGCTTTACAGGCTGCTGATTTTGCCGACTATCAGGTGCTTGGATACAACCGCCACTCTGGTCTTGGCAAGTACACACGCAGTTTCTTCAAAGAACACGGGATCGCACCAAATTTCATCTGCGAATCCCCGGACGAAAACGGAATTGCCTCTCTTGTGGCACAGGGATTTGGAATTGCACTTGTGGCTGACGTTGACACCATCTACCGCGACGACATCTGTATCCGCCCCCTGATTTCAAGCGAATCTTTCTCCCACACCGTCTACATGGGCTATATGCGTGGCAAATACCAGCTTCCGGCTGTCCAGCGGTTCATCGCCTTCGTGAGAAATGAACAGGCGTAAGGCTTCTATATATAACGAAAACTCCGAATTTTCTCCAGAGAAACCGTATACATGCATTTCATATAGGGCTTGGTACCGACAGATGCATGCAATTAGGAAATTTTGCGAGAATTGCGTAAATTTATCGGTGCTTCCGCTCGGGCTGAAATTTTATGTACATTCATCAATGGACGAGACACACAGGATGTCCGTCTATGGCACACTCGCTTTATCTGTCTCTAGCAGGAGTAAATGCCAGAATCAGCACCGCCTATTGCAGGTCAAAAGTCAAAATATGGTTGACTTTTGACCTGCACTCTGCTGATTTTCTGGTATTAACTCCTGCACGATACAGATAAGAAGTCGAGTGCTGACCATAGACGAACATCCTGCGCGACTCGTCCATTTCTGAATGAACATAAATAATCGAAAAAGCTTGAGCGGAAACACTGATAAATTCACAATTCGAGTAATTTTCTAATTGCATGTATCTGCCGACGCCAAGCCCTGTATCACAACGAAATTGCGGTTCCTCTGGAGGAAATCCAAAGTTTTATTCTTTTCTTAGAAATCCTTACACCTGCCACTTCTTACCGCCCCTCGGTCTGCTGACAGACGAATTGGATAAATGACTTTGCCACAGGAGAAAGATAGTGTTTTTTCAGGGTGGCGAGATACACCGACCGCTCGTACCCTGGATGACTGATCTCAAGTGTCTTTAGGTTCAGTGATTTTAAGATTGGGATATCCGGCATGACTGCGATTCCGAATCCCTGTGCGACCAGTCCTGCCATACTGGAGTCCTCCTCCATCTCAAAGGCAACCTTCGGGAACTGATTGATCTCCTCAAACATCTGGTCAATGACCGGACGCAACCCGCTTCCTTTTTCAAAATAAATCTGCGGGTACGCAATTGTGTCCCGGAGATCTACGCTGCCATGGATAGCAAGCGGATGGTCTTTCGGCACTGCCACCACAAGCTTCTGATTTCCAATTTTCCGAAATTCGATATCCGGTTCTCCCTCCTGATAGGAAGAAAACACGATGTCATATTTATCTTCTTTTAATCCCGCTAAAATATCTCCGGTTGTTCCCACCGTAAAATGAAAGTCGATATGATAATCCGGGTAAGCATCCAGAAAATTCCGCACCATTTTTGGTGTGAAATTGCTTCCCATTGTATAAATATAGGCAAGATGGATGATACCCTCTTTGCTTCCGTTCAGTTCCCTGGTTCTCTGTACCCCCTCCTCGAGCACTTTTAAAGATTCCTCCACATAAGGAAGAAACAGCTTTCCATAACGTGTCAGCACAATATTTCTTCCCTTTTTTTCAAAAAGCCTTGTGCCAAGTTCTTCTTCCAGCTGCGCGATCGCGTGGCTTAAAGACGGCTGCGTGATAGAGAGCATCTGTGCGGCTCTCGTGTAATGTTCTTCCTGTGCTAATATCTTAAAATACTGAAGCTGATTTAAATTCATTGTATGCCTCCATTATTACCACTTTTCTATTTTACCGGATCAAATGCATCTGCTCGATGACCCAGCTTTCCTCTTCCATATGATATTCACTGCCACAATAAGGACACTTTTTCTGCCGTACCGCGTCAAAGCTGCCGCCACAACCCGGACAGGAAACGGATGTGATGGAAAATCCAGGTGCTTCCTGTTTTTCCACATTTCTGCGAAATGTAACATCAATGCAGTCACCGCTTTTTTTCACTTTTCCATGCTCCTCGTAATGGTTTACCCACCAGGTCCGCACCGACATGTGCATAATATTTCCCTCCATGCGGATTCCATTCAGACAGATCCCATTCGTATAAGTCATTTCCAGAATGTCAGAAAAAAGTGGCTCGCGCGCATCTGCACGGTAACAGGCAAGTTCCTCCGGTTTTTCGGCTAATACCGCCATACGCACAAGTGAAACAAGCTGTCCTTCAAATTTGTCAAAAGAAAAATTTTTGTCATAGCGCAGCATTGTGTTTTTGATTTTCCGTTTTGAACTGCCCCATTTTAATATAGGTAAATGCTTCATTCCGTCGTGATCAAAAAGTGTTGCCACCAGACGGATATCCGCAACGACAAATCCAAGAAAACCTCCAACCAGTACCGCAGCAAAATAGCTGGCAAGCAATATGAGGGGCAATGGTTGTCCTCCTCTGACAATATTTGCAATCAACATCACCAGAAATACACCGGACATGGAAAATGTCATCGACTGTCTGAAGATCTGTCCATTTTTTGCGCTGGAATTACTTCTTATAAAGAAAAGATTGATCACTCTTGGAAACAAATCTTTGATCTGAAACACAGTACCACAGTATGGACACCCCTCCCCTAATTTTGAGACAGAATTCACTGCCCCACAGTTTGGACAGGTCACGCGGATGAACTGGGTCTGCGCCTCATTCGGTGAATGTGCCACGATCTCGTACATCGCCATCTCCGTATCCCGCTCATAAACCGGTCCATTCTCATTTTCAAAAGAAAGTTTTCTGGATACATTCTCATACATCATATCCGTTGTGTACCAGAGAGATTTTCTCGATACCTTGCCTGTTCCGTAGCTGGTTCCTTTGGACGGTACAACACTCTCATGCAGTTTCATTCCCTTTTTGTCCAGACGTTCCTTCTGCAATTTGAGAAAATACGCCGTATCGCCGTCACAGTCCTGCGGTGTAATTCCTTTTTCATACCACAGATTCAATTCCTTTGCAAAACGGTCATACATGCCGCGCCCCTTGTCCCACTCCGGAACAAACTCCTCAAACGCTTTATTGTCTTTCCAATACTTCACAATCCATTTCACACCGACCGCACAGAGCACCACCCCGACTGCCAAAAGTCCAAGTTTCAACACAGATGCAATCTCCATTGTCATAAAGGAAGCTGCCAGCACCCCCGTTGCAATAAACGCTGCTCCTTTGAAAAGTTCTCCTCCGTCTGCCTCGTTCGCAGAATCTCTTTTCTGTGTACTGATTCCCGAAAAAAATGCCATAACGTTCCCCCTCTTATTTTCACTTCTTATTTTTCCATAATAAATATACCTCTCAAATTATAAATCAATCTATAGATTTTTTCTATCATTTCCGGACAAAATAACAATTGGACATTTTTATCATTTCCATATAAGTTGGATGTAACGAGAAGGTCACTTTACCTCTCATTTGTTAAAAATTTAACGTCTGCCCACGTTATTGATTCCTCAGATAATATTTCAAATAAGGAGATTATTTTACGATGAAAACCAAATATCCACATATTTTTGAACCAATGACCATCCGCAGAATGACCGTAAAAAACAGAATCGTCATGACACCTATGGGAACCAACTACGGTGAGCAGAATGGTGAAATGAGTTTCCTTCACATTAATTACTATGAGCAGAGAGCCAAGGGTGGTACAGGTCTTTTGATCGTTGAGAACGCAAGCGTGGATTCCCCGCAGGGTTCCAACGGAACAACACAGCTTCGCATCGACCTTGACAATTATATTCCAAGACTTTTCAAATTGTGTGAGAGCGTACACAAACATGGAGCCTGTATTGCGATCCAGATCAATCATGCAGGTGCTTCCGCAATGTCTTCCCGTATTGGAATGCAGCCGGTTTCCGCATCTGATGTACCTTCCAAGGCAGGCGGAGAAATCCCTAGACCTCTGGAAAAAGAAGAAATCCTTCACATTGTAAAAAAATATGGTGAGGCTGCAAAACGTGCACAGATCTGTGGTTTTGACGCAGTAGAGATCCACGCCGGACATTCTTATCTGATCAGCCAGTTCCTCTCGCCTATCACAAATAAGAGAACAGATGAATTTGGCGGTTCCGCTGAAAACCGTGCAAGATTTGCAAAATTAGTCATCGAAGAAGTCCGTAAACAGGTTGGACCATTCTTCCCAATCTTCGTCCGTATCAGTGCTGATGAGTTAATGGAAGGCGGTAACACTTTAGAGGATACCTTAGAGTACTTACAGTACTTTGAAAAAGAAGTTGACGTATTTGACGTTTCCTGTGGTTTAAATGGTTCTATCCAGTACCAGATCGACGCTAACTACTTACCGGATGGATGGCGTTCTTACATGGCAAAAGCTGTAAAAGAAAAATACGGCAAACCATGTATGACTGTTGGTAATATCCGTGATCCGAAAGTCGCAGAAGATATTCTTGCAAGAGGTGATGCAGACCTTATCGGAATGGGACGTGGACTTATCGCTGATCCTGAATGGGTAAACAAAGTTGAATTCGGCAACGAGTGCGATATCCGTAAATGTATCTCATGTAACATCGGTTGTGCAGGACACAGAATCGGTTTAAATCAGCCAATCCGTTGTACTGTAAACCCAGCCGTTAACACTGGTGAAGATTACATGAAACATAAAGTGAACAAACCTTGCAACGTTGTTGTCATCGGTGGTGGTACTGCTGGTCTTGAAGCAGCCTGTACCGCAGCAGAAGTTGGGTGCACAACTTTCCTGATTGAGAAAAAAGCAGAGCTCGGCGGACTTGCTTCCGTAATCTCCAGGATTCCGGACAAAAAACGTCTTGCAGACTTCCCGAACTACATGATCCATCGTGCAAGCAAACTTCACAACTTATTTATTTTCAAAAATACAAGTGCAACCGCAGAGTTGGTTAAGAGCTTAAACCCGGATATCATTGTAAATGCAACCGGTTCTGTTCCAACACTTCCTCCGATCACAGGTCTGCATGATCTTGTTGACAAAGATGGCACAAATGTCGCAACTGTATTAAAGATGATTGAGCGCCTGAATGAGTATCCAAAAGACATGACCGGTAAAAAAGTTTCCATCATCGGTGGTGGTGCTGTAGGTCTTGACGTTATGGAATTCTTCACCGAGAGCGGTGCAGAAGTTTCTATGGTAGAGATGCTTCCAATGATCGGTAATGGTCTTGATCCTGTCACAAAATGTGATACAAACGCCAAAATGGCAAAATACCATGTAAAACAGATGACAAACACGGCTTTACAGGAAGTAAAAAATGATCGTTTCATCGTGAAAAATCCAGACGGTGAGATTGAGGAAGTTCCATTCGATTATGGATTCATCTGCCTTGGTATGAGAGCTAACACTCCTGTTTTAAGTGAAATCGAGGAAGCTTTCAGCGATACAAACGTAGAGATTGTTAATATCGGCGACAGCAAACGTGCCCGCAGAATCATTGAGGGTACGGAAGAAGGTAGAAATATCTTAAACGTACTTGCCCGCCACGATTACTTATAAGATAAACAGCTATTATCTTTTTATAAACTTCTCCTTATAAATATAATGTGTCTCCCCGGGAGACACTGTCTGCCATCCCCCTTCCTGGCAGACAGGATGAAAAGAGAGTGTGAATACTTTTTTTCACACTCTCTTTTGTTTTAAATTATGCGTTTATCCTACATAATCAATCTACGATATTATCACTCAGATCTTTTGTGGATTCAACCGCATATCTCATTCCATCCGTTTGTATTGATTCGCTGCTTACATATACACTTTGCACGAAATCTTCATTTCTATATAGTGCCAAAAAATAAGAATATCCTTGAACATTACTCTTTTCGTGCGAAATTACAGTCATGCTTCTAATTTGATCCAGAATTCTATCCACTTCTTCTATACTGTTAATTTCCTTTTTTTCTCCCGTATTTCCATTTGTTACAATTATTTTTGTAATATCATCTTGTACTGCTATTTCAGTACACATCACTATTGCCTCCTGTTCCTCGCTGTTATTATTCTTTATTAGAAAATTCTCATCTGTTATAAATGTCTCACTTTTATCTTCTACGCGAATTTCCCCCGTTACAGGATGCACTCTTATACTAGTTGATTCACTTGTATCTATTTCTGTTGATGTACACCTCTGTTCATTTTCTAAATCAACTTCAACAGAATCCTTATCTACATAATCCTCATAACTTTTAATCCTGTCAAAATAACGCAGATAATATTCTCTTTGAAGATTCAGGCTATAATTTATTACATAACCGCTTCCATCTTCCAGTTCAAAAATATAACGTACCATGCCATGATACAGTTCACCATTCTGCAACTCTACATACATCACTTTGGCTGCACCTATATTTTTTTCTGATAGTTTACATAATTTTTCCTTTAAAATTTTATAAACCTCATCGTAATCAAACTGTTCAAATTTCATACCCTCTGCATACATTCCATCAATATTCAGACGCATTTCATTCATTGTATGCTCCTGTGCATCAAGCAGTATCATTGCATTTCCTTCATCCATATCAAACATTACCCGATCCGTAATTTCTCCGTATTCTATGTGATACTCATCTTCCATATCAACTTCAAAGAATTCCTCTATATTCTGTTTTGCGGCTTTCACGATCAAAGATTCTGTTTCTAAATTCTGATTAAAATTTTCTGTTTTTTCTGCTGTTGTTGATTTAAGACTAAAATCACGTTTTATATAAAAATCTATAATTTCCAGTAATTCTTCATCCGACATCATTCTATCAGGCAAATAAAATTTACTTTCACTAATGCAAAAAAACAACTCTTTTCCGTTTATTTCTGCTTTGTTTTCTACTTTTGAAATACTATTCTTTGGAAACACTCCCTTTTGTTCATAATCTTTCTTTAATTTTTTCAAACGTGCTCTTTCTTCTTCTGATAATTCTCTTGAAAATGAATCCGTATCCACTTCAGCATTTTGCACTTCTTCATTATATGCAAATATCTCATCTGCCTTCATCTCACCCAGACGTTCATTTTTGTAATTTATTGCCGCATAAGTAGTTCCTACTCCAACTACCAGAAAAATTGCCAATGTACAGGCAATTCTCAGCATTCCTATACTTTTTATTCCGTTAGTTCTGGTATTTTCGAGTTCCTTAAGATTTTTTCTTACTTTCTCATGATAGCCATCTGGTATTTGAGGCTTAGAATGTGTCAGCTCCATTTTTATATTCAAATCCAGTTTATCTTTCATTTTTACCTCCTTATTTACACTGTCTGCCATTGCTCTCAAAAACTGCCACTTTGCTCTGCTTCTAATATATCTTTTAATTTTTCTCTTGCTCTTGCCAATCGTGATCTTACGGTTCCTTCTGGTATATTTAAAATTTTGGAGATTTCTCTTGTTGAAAACTCCTGTTCATAATACAGAATAATGACCATACGATATTTTTCTTCTATTCCCATTACCTTTGCCCACAATCCATGGTCAGAATTTTCATTTTTCGTTACAATTTCTTCTACTGGCTCTTCAAAAACCAATCGCTTTTTTCTTTTCAGATAAGTGTAAGCTGTATTGGTCAAAATTTTCATAATCCAGTATTTGAATCTTGCATCATTTCTGAGCTGATTTCTTGCTTCGAAAGCTTTTACAATTGTTTCTCCAACTATATCCTGCGCATCCGCCTCATTTTTACATATTGATAATGCCAGATAATACATATCGTTATGGTATTTCATAATCAGGTTTGCAAACTTTTCTGTATCTGTTTTCCTCAAGAATTCTTTTCTCCGTTCCTTAGGTTCGTATTTTCGCTTTATCACGATCTATATAATAGACGATTCAACTTTCTATTTTGCTCCCTATTTTCTAAGAAAAAAATAAATTTCTGTTAAATGTTTTTTATACAAAGAAAGTGTGAAAAATACTTTCCTATTTTTCACCTTAAAAATTCCTCCATTCTGTGTTATGATAAAGAAAAGATACGAAACACCAATCACTTGCAAAAAGGAGGCTTTCTCATGAATATATCTACGAATGCAAGCATAAACACTTATGCCGATTCCGATTATTATAATCATTATAATATTAGAAATTCCGACGATTCAAATAAAACGGATTCCACAAACCGTCCAGGCTCCCCGGAAGAATGCCCGACCTGCAAAAACCGTAAATATGCAGATGGTTCCAACGAAAATGTTTCCTACAAATCAGCCGCACACATTGCTCCGGGGGCAGCCGGAAATGCAGTGCGCGCCCATGAGGGGGAGCATGTATCCAATGCCTATACCAAAGCTTCACAGAACAACGGAAAAGTCATTTCCGCCTCCGTGTCCATTCATACTTCGGTCTGCCCGGAATGTGGACGCACCTATGTATCTGGCGGCACGACAAACACAATGATCAAATATCCGAATGAATCCAATCCCTATCAGCAGGAGCGGAAATCTCAGGACGCTCTGCGTTTCACCGGAAATAATATTGATTATGTTGCCTGACTCGAAAAAATGAACCGGCAAAAGTATTTCACTTTTGCCGGCTCATTTTTTCGATAAATCCGTTTCTATTTAACTGAAGAACAATTTCTTCACATCTTCCACTGGCATGTCCTGACCAGTGTAAAGCTTGAATGCAGCAACCCCCTGCCATAACAACATGCCTTTTCCCCCGATACAGGTGCATCCTGCTTCTTTTGCTTCCCGCAAAAGCTTTGTCTCCTCCGGATTGTAAACTGCATCTGCAACTACAAGTCCCGGACGGAATGCTGATAAATCTTTTACCACGCTCTGGTCATCCATCGGCTTCATTCCAACAATGGTAGCATTTGCAAAAATATCACTGGACTGGACCTCTTCCGTCATTTTTGCTGTATCTGCAATGTCATATACATTGACCACACACTCCGGTACTGCTTTCCTGATCTTTTCTGCGGTCTGCAGAGTTCGCTCGAAAAATGCGTCTTTGATATTGAAAATCGAAATTTCACGTGCTCCGTCTAATGCACACTGTACCTGAATCGCAGTCGCTGCGCCCCCACCTCCGGCTACTGTAATTTTCCTGCCTTTGATCTCAATTCCGTGATCTCTTAAGTTATGGACAAATCCCTCGCCATCTGTAATATATCCGGTCAGTTTTCCGTTATCATTGACAATCGTATTGACTGCACCGATGATCTGCGCCGCCGGGGAAAGTTCATCCATATACTTTGCTGCCTCTACCTTGTCCGGCATCGTCACATTGCACCCGCGCATATTGAATGTTTTCATCGCCGCGATTGCATCCTTCACCTTATCTTCTTTTATATCAAATGCCACATAGGCATAATCAAGACCAAGTTTTTCAAAACTATAGTTATACATTGCAGGTGAACCTGAATGTCCGACCGGTGATCCGATCAATGCCAATAAACCTGTGTGACCTGAAATACGTTTTTCCATGCTAATCCTCTCCTTGTTTCGCTTTCTGTATTTATCAAACATGATATACGTTTTTTTTCGGATTGGCAAGCACTTTTTTCATTTAAAGCATTAAAGTTTCTTTTGTAATATTCCAGCGGAACGGACTACCCTATTTTATTACAATACCCTGTCATTTTCTAAAATGAACGGGCTTGCACATTCTCCGGTAGTATCTACATCATAGCACCTCATCAGATATTCCTTTAACTGGTCTCTGTCTTCAAAGCGGATGAGCTGATATGGCAGCTCGAATGAAATTTTTTCAAAGAAAAGAATTTCATTTCCTGTATCCAGCAGCACCCCTGCATGTCCGGCGATCAGACTGTTCTCATTCTCGTCAATATGGGAATGGAGATAAACTGTGATCAGGGACAGCTTACTGTCATCTTCGAATGTTACACCCGCCTTTTTCCAATATTCTCTCTGCACCCCGATCTGCTCCTTCGTATCTGTTGATGCGTCAGTTTTGATCTCAGAGAAAACTGTTTCAAACTTTTCTCTTTCCTCTGCAGTAAAAAGCTCTCCTGCATCAAGAGCAGCTTCATCCAAAAACAAGTATTCTGTATTCCGCTCTCCTGTATCCTGTACCGAAATCAGATCTTTCATCAGTCCGAATGCGGTGATCCTACAATTGTATTCAATAAAATCCGGATTTTTTTTCATCCATAAATCCTGTATTGTGTCAATATCATATTCCGGCATTGTCATATCAAACGATGCATATCCCTCTTTGACAAGTGAGGTGTTTTGTATGGTATCATTGTATTCTTTCACGATCGACATACTTTTTTGTGCATCTGTTTCTACTGCTCCTGCCTGAATAAGCTCTGTCTCAAATTGCTCCCGCACCTGTTCGTCTGCCAGATTGCTGTATGCCGGCAATGACGCTTCTCCACCGCATCCGGTCATTAATAAAACTGCCCCAATAAAACATAAAATTAATTTTTTTCTCTTCATTTCTATTCCTCTTTCCAAATTAAATGGGTAATTGCGAAACTCCTCATACCCTTCTTTCAATTGCTTAAAATCAACAAAATTTTCTATCAGTTAAAAAAGAATCTCGCCTGCGAGATTCTCCGCCTGCGGCGGGTCGCATATGCGACATGTTTCTTATCCGCCGCAGTGCGATCCTCGCGGAGCATTTTTTATGTAATGGAAACGAAGTTTCCTATTACATAAAAAACCGGGTATACCACAACATAGTATACCCGAATCTCGTTCCGTTAACCACCAATCTGGCAGTGTAATGACGTATTTTTTTGGATCATTTCCTGAAATGCCTTCATCTGCTCATTGGAAGGCTTCTCTGTATCTCCCATTGGATAGTCTCTGTTCAATCCTTCGTATTTTCCCTGACCAAAGTTATGATAAGGCAATATGTGGATCTGTCTGACGCCCGTCACTGGCATACACAATATGAAATTATTCGTATCATCTCGGGTACGTTCCAGCTGAAACTGGAAAAGTCGACAATGCTTTGTCAGGCTGGCGATGTTATTTTTATCACCAGCGGAATGCGATCTCATGTTCGATCGCAGCTCCGCTGGAACCGATAAATACCGTTGCAGTGCCACCTATTTTTTCCCGGATCGCATCTGCAAGTTCTTCGTTTGTGTCAAAAGCACTTCTCACATAAGATGCACCCGACTGTTTTAAGGCAAAAGAAACCTTCGGACTGCTCTCTTCGCTTCTTGCCACAAATACGATCTTCGCATCCGGATAACGCTGGTGGATCAGATCTCCAATGAACATTCCGGTTGTTCCAAGGCCAAAAATACAGACTCTGTCAAATGTCTCTTTTCTGGCAATCTCCCTCGCTTCTGCTTCGCTGCATTTATATTGTGCCATTTTCACCCTGAAATTCTGTGTTTCTCCGATATCCTCCATCCGTTCTCTCTGAAAGATCATGCTGCTCCTCCTTGTTTATTCCACCATCCGATTAGGATATTCTTATCCGAATCATTTTCATACAGCTTTTAAAAACTATTATCATATGACCATTTCTGAATACAAAGAGCGTATTTTAATGTGAATAAAAAGTTGTGTATTTTAATGACATACTTCACTATTAATCATATCTTCGCTGTCAGTATGTAATCTTATGAAAGCATTTTTTCAGTCCACTCTGCCTCCTTAAAACCGGTCAGCACAGTATCACCATCCACAACCAGTGGCCGCTTCACAAGCATACCGTCTGTTGCAAGGAGTTTTAACTGCTCCTCCTCGCTCATTTCCGGCAATTTGTCCTTCAACTGCATGCTTTTGTATACAAGTCCACTCGTATTAAAAAATCTTTTTAATGGCAGTCCACTTTTTTTATACCATTCTTTTAATTCCGCATAAGTTGGATTTTCTTCTGCGATATTGCGCTCCGTATATGCGATATCCTTACCATCTAACCATTTCTTTGCTTTCTGGCATGTGGTACACTTTGGATAACAAATAAATAACATGTGTTTTTCCTCCTCAGATTGAATTTCTATCAAAATTAGATAATGATCCCATTGCAGTGATCTATCTCATGCTGGATAATCTGGGCAGTCCAGCCCGTATATTTACCGTGCTGCTTCTTAAAATTTGTGTCCAGATAGTCCACTTCAATTTCTTTATATCTCGTGCATGGTCTTACTCCATCCAGCGAAAGGCAGCCTTCCTCCGTCTGAAAAGCCCCGGTTTTCTTTGTGATCACCGGATTGATCATTGCAAACTGAAATGGTCCTGTTGCCACTACAATAATATTTTTGCTCACTCCGATCATGTTCGCCGCCATCCCGACGCAATGATCTAAATTTGCTCTTAAAGTATCCAACAGATCCGTTATCACCTGCTTGTCTGCTTCGGTCGCGTCCACTGATTTCTGCGCAAGAAACATTGGATCGCGTGTGATTTTCTTTACCATTCGTTGATACTCCTTCCCCATTTCAAATTCTCTTTGCAATCTCAATTGCAACATATAATTTATCCATGTTATGGTTGGCATCCGCAAGCCCGGAAACATCATAAACTGCCTGATCTAATACATCCCCGGTAACCAGAAAATTATATAACTCCCATCCATAAAAGTCACAGACTGCCTGAACTCCGGCAAGTTCCATCTCCACAGCAATGCAGCCCTCTTTTTTTCTCGCATCAAGCTTGGCTTTTGTTTCCCGATATATTGCATCCGTTGTCCAGACTTTTCCCAAAACATTTGGAAGTTTTAATTCATCAAATATCGCTTTGACTGTTTTTGCATTTTTTACCTCTATGTAATCTGCCGGAGGTGCATAGTGATAACTTAATCCCTCTTCCCGATAACTGTGTGTCGGTATCACAAATTTACCTGTTGTCACCCCACTGTCTAATGATCCTGCCGAGCCAAACATAATAAACTTCACAGCACCAGTAAGCCAGTTCACATCTATTACATCTCCACCTGCCAGTGCAGAACCGATATGACTTAAATATCCGGCAATTTTCATTCCCTCTATGTCAAACACATACACTGGTGTAATCCCATTGCAGCATCTTATTGCACCAACTTCCTGATGCTCATATGTATCAAGCATGTATTCAAATATCTGTTCTGAAAATACGATCATACACTTATCGCATAAATGTTTTTGTTCTCCATAAAAATCTTTTGTTCCAAATAAAACCTCTGAATTGTCAAATGCATCTGTTATCATTTTCATCCTCCCATTCTGCTATAAACTCACTCTGTCCATTTATTAAAAGCTTTTTCTTCTTCATATCCACTCTCGCCATAGCGCCATACTGCAAAACACATCTTGGAGCTGCATGTCCAAAATTCACATTATAAACAATCGGTAAATCTGGCTTATTTACTATCTTCACAAGAATAGTTTTATATTCATCATAGTATGCTTCATCCTGCGGTTTTCCCACCAAAACTCCACTGACAACGTCAAAGATACCTCTCTCTTTAAGGAGCACAATCTCTTTTTCAAACTGCTCTGGCACCGGCTTTTCTTCACAGGTTTCTATAAAAAGAATTTTCTCTCTCCATTCCGCTATATCAGGAAATAATCCATATTTTTCGCATACAGCTTTTTCGTCTTCATATCTCGTTGTTGTCAAAATATCATAGAAACTCTCTAAACATCCACCTAACAATCTGCCCTCAAAGTAGTCTTTTCCTTGTAATAGTTCAAATCCATGCTCTTCTTCATGTGCGATTCTCTCTGTCCCAACTGCCTTTCTTGAAAAATCAGTTCTCGCCTGATACCATATTTCACTTGATGTAATCTCACGATATTCATTTCCTTCTATATAGCTTTCAAATGCCTTCCTGCTATACGGCAGCATTTCATTAGAAATCTCTGCTAAGTCACATATGAAATTTGGACCATAATATGTAGACAATCCCAGTTTATAAAACATCAGATGATTTATCGTAGTATCCGAAAATCCGGTAAATAATTTTGGATTCTTTTGTACTGCTTTCATAAAGTCTTCATCTTCCATCAAATACGGCAAAGTTCTGTATGTATCATCGCCACCGATTGCACAAATAATCCCTGCAATAGAGTCGTCTAAAAAAGCATCTTTTAAATCTTTCGCTCTGGCTCCCGGATGCTCCTTTAAATATTCAATACCTTTTAATGCATTCGGCATAAATACTGACTCTAATCCATATTCTTTTAACCTTTTTACACCTATTTCTATATCATGACTGCAAAATTCTTCGCCTAACATTCCGCTCGACAAACTGACAATCGCTACCTTGTCACCTTTTCTTAACTTTCTGGCATATTGCATGAGGGGCTCCTCCCTATTCCTATCTTTCTATTTTCCTATCATTACTGCGTTCTTAAATAGAACCAGATTAGAACCATTTGATAAAACAAATGCCGGAAGCCCGCATAAATACAGACTTTCGGCATTTTGATCCGTTATTCAAACTCGCAGAGTCTGGTTTGATTCATGTTATTTTAATATGGTTATCTATACCATTTTGTATTGATAACCAGTACCTTTTCCACACATTATTTTTCGTTTCACATATTTTTAGTACCAATTCAGTACCATTGCTATATTGCCATTATTGTGTGTAGTTCCGGTGATTTGCAGGTTCGTTGACTATTCACAGAATAATCATCTGATAGTTTGCAAGTCCACCTATGGAGATTATAATCTCCGGACGATGTTTCTGCAATTAGAAATTTTGAGGTACTAATGGATAGCATCATTCTTTTCCATATCATTCATCAATTTATCAAAGTCACTTTCATATAGTGAATCCTGTATAACTCTGTATTTCTCAAACTCACTTTCTGCAAATTCCTTTGCAATAGCTGCTGTTACTTTTCCTTTATCCTGAAGTACATCCGCATCATTAAATCTAAGAAATGCGTCAAGCTTTGTTTTCCAATCTTCCATAGTCATAGGAATATGTCTTCGTGCCTGTCTTGTTGCATAATCAAGATACATTGTCACAATCTCATTTAATTCTGCAAGTTCTTCTTTTTCCAAGTAGTTTTTTGCAATTGACACATCTGTTTTTACTATTTTACCATCAGGCGCATTTTTCCATGATTTAAGTCCCATATGTTCCTTATTATGATCAGCTCTTGCCACTATCACTTCTGCCGCTGTATTACCATGAACTGCATAATGCATCTTATTCTGAACTGTTGCATAAAACTCTCTTGTCACCTGTGAATTCTTATCATAATCAACTGCTGTTGCATATATGTCTGTAATTTTCTGGTAAAATCTTCTCTCACTTGCTCTGATTTCCTGAATCTCAGCAATAAGATGCTCAAAATAATCTTCGTCGAAAATCTGTCCATTAATCAATCTGCTTTTATCAAGAACATAACCCTGCTTTGTAAATGTATCCAATACCTTTGTTGCCCATGTTCTAAACTGCATTGCCCGCTCTGAATTAATGCGATAGCCCACAGCAATAATTGCAGCTAATGAATAAAATTTGTAGTTGTATGTTTTTCCATTATCAGCAACTTGTGCAAAATTTGCACAAGTTGAATTTTCATCTAATTCGCCCTCTTTAAAAATATTGCTCAGATGCTTTGTAACCACACTTCTATCTACATCAAAAAGCTGCGAAATTGCTTTCTGCGTAAGCCATACATCTCCATTCTGAACCCTGACTTCTATTCCGTCTTCTCCTGCATCTCGTGTGAAAACCAAGAAATCAACAGTGCTATTTCTTATCTGTAATTCTTTGCTCATAAAAGTGTTCCTTTCTCTGGATTCTATCAATACATCTCTATAAAACATTTTCCCCTATTTCTTTCAAATATCAAGAAAGGAATTTCTGCTTTTGCCAGCATACTATTATTAACTGGAACATATTCATAATTTTCAATATCTGGTATACACTTTATGGCTCTCTTTTTATCTATACCATATAAATTATTTTCACTGCTGTTCCATAAAGCCTTAATCTTCAAAACAACACATTTTGTTTGAACCATCACCTTATATTTTTCAAGCCTGCTTTTTTCTATCTCCTTTGATTTGTCGTCATAAGAAATAGTAATATATCTGCAGTTTGATTTTATAATGCGAACATCTTCATTTCTTACTGCCTCTTTAGTGAATCCCAAATCTTCAAAAAAACTATCATAATCTGTAATGCATTCTGGGAGTTCCATTTTGACTGCATAACTGCTATTTATAATATTCTGTATATCCTTATCATCAGCCCTGAACATATAAATATTCCATCCTGTACTATCACCATCATCATCTAATATTGGAATAGAACCATAAGGATTAAACATATGTAAATTAGACAAATCATCTTTTGTTGGCTTTTTAAATTTGACTATTTCAAACGTTATGCTCACAAATATTCTCCTTTTTCGTCACTTTTTTAGCGACGAATTATTTTATATATCTTGCTTTTCGTCATTGCAAACTAACTTCTTATCTGTAACAAATGTTCCATCTGGTCCAAGATATGTTTTTTCTTTTACCTGCGTATCCAAATATGCAATTGCCTCATTTACCATGTTAAGCAGTGTGCCTTCAAAGATGACATCCTTAATTACATTCATTTCTGTTCCAAATTTTTCTTCGGTTCCCTCATAACGTATAAAACGAATCCTTGCAC
>OGIJ01000029.1_pt1 | contig 94882 bp, 76 predicted proteins | sample 1571741 | NCBI WGS metagenome assembly OGIJ01 (sample SAMEA2582034, study PRJEB24529) | metagenome | biome: Human gut stool | place: China | collected 2011 | reverse complement strand
ACGAAGTCGTCGTAGCTGCCCGGGGTGCGGTCGGTCATGTTTTTCTGCATAAAAAACTCCTTTCGTTTGTGTTTGATGCATTGAGCATAACACAAATGAAAGGAGCGGAACAGTACATACTTTTTGGGGATTTTGAGGGGGGGCGAAAGTTCGTGTTTTGCGACAGGGCGTTAATTATCTGGTGATTTGCGAAGAAAACTCATCCAAATCTCCCCCTCCGCACAGAAATGTCTCAGGACAGCTTTTTGACTTCCTCTTCAAACGCGCTCTCCGTCATGTGGGCGCGGCTCGCAGCCTCCCGGATGCTGAGCACTCCGTCTTTTACCAGTCCGACAAGGACTTCTACAGCACCCTTCGTCTTGCTTTCATTCATCATGTCCTCGACTGCTTTGCACATATCGACCACCTCCGCGTCCTCCGGAATATCCAGAGGCGTATTCGTAACAGCCTTGATGACCCTCGCCGCATTTGCCTCGATGAGCATCCGCGGATTTTCTTTCAGAAACTCCGACAGCTTCTTTTTATCTTTGGAATATTTGATATATCCCATGACCTCCCGCAGGCTCGTTGAGAATTTTGCCAGTTCCTCCTCGCTGAGTCTTGCCGGGTCGATGAGATGGACCTGATAGTCCTGCACGAAGCGCAGGAGCTCTCTATTTTTCACATTCATCATCTCGTGGAGCGACAGCGGCCCATTCCATTCGTTCGCGCCAAAGTGGAGTACCAGTGTGATGACCGGCGTGAGCCTGTCGTCTTTATAGAACCCCGAGAGGTATTCGCCCCGGCTGTGGGCCTTTGAACTCGCATCCTCCCGACGATGCTTTTTCGCAATATCGGCCACCTGTCTGCCGTATTGGAGCGCGTCGTAGACCGCGTTCCTGACCGGCATCGCATAATGGATGTCCGTCTGGTTTTCGATTCCCAGCAGGATATAAGCGGCCTCGCCGTCTTCTTTGATGACGGCAGATTTCAGCACGTCCCGGTACTTCTGAACTGCATCTTCCTGCGGCTTTCCGTCCTCATCCTGTGCCCCGAACGGCAGTGCGATCTCTGTCGTGTCCAGTTCCTGCAGCTGTGTCGGGTCTACGACAGCCCTGCCCCTGTAGAGCAGATAGTTGAATGCATCTGCAAACACGGTATTTTCTTTCATGTATGCTTTCGTCACAGTATCCGCTGCACCCATCGGCTTCCACCTCCCTGCTGTATTTTTATCTTATCATAAAGTTTTTATAATATCAAGCTCCCTGCAAAAAGCACCGCCGCACGGCCCAAGTCTCCCCGGGCCGCGCAGCGGCTTTCCATTTCTTTCAGTCCTGCGTTTCTTTTCGGATGCCGAACAGCCTCCGGAGCAAGCCTCTCAGGCACTTGGGGCTTTTGAGAACGACCACCTGCATAGAGCCGACCACCTTTCGTCGCTTGATACGCCATTATAGGCGGTCTGCGCCCGGAATGTTCCGGTTCAGCTCAGGATCGGCCCGTCTGGCACCGTCTCCACCACCACCAGTGCGCCCTTTTGGGTGGAGATGGTGATGCAGTCGGAGCCCTCGGCATACTCGTTGCTGACGCCGAGGGGGTAGCCTGCGGTGAGGACGGCGTCGGTCAGCTCGTAGAAGGAGCCCCGCTCCGAGACCCCCTCTGCCCTGCCCTCCATCGGGAAGACCGAGAGGTAGAAATACCCATCCTTCGGGTAGCGGCGGGTCTCGCCGGGCATCACGAAGGTGATGCGGCTGCGCTCGTCCAGAAGCGTGGCGCGGACGCCCCGCTGTTCGAGGCCGAGGCCGGTGCAGAGGTTGGCCAGCGTATGCTCGAGGCGTCTGCCGCCCAGTACACCCAGCAGCAGCGCCTCGTCGAAGCCCTTTTCGGAGGCCAGCTTTGCCGCGTACTCGGTGTCGGTGTCGTCCTTGACGTGGGGCAGGATGATGGTGTCGCCGCCCTCCTGCGCCGGGCAGGGCGCGGTGTCGAAGTCGCCCACGATGATGTCGGGGCGGCAGTGGAGCGGCGCACAGTTGCGGTAGCCCGCGTCGCAGGCAATGATGGTGTCGCCGGGCCGCAGGGCCGACGCCAGCGAGGCGCTGACCGGGCAGGCGGAAATGATAACACAGCGGGACATGGGATTCCTTCTTTCTGGGAAGTATGATAACACAGCGTCTTTTTCTGTATCTTGGGGTGGAGACATAGACATAATTTTTATAAGGAGCCCGGGTTGCGGCTCCCAGCGTCTGCTTCGCTGCCGCTCGCATCCTGCTGGCCGCGGCCCCAACAGCTCCTCCCTGTTTCCGCCACTGGCGGCGGTCGTCGCCGTTGCACATCATCTGTAAGTGGCTTGACCGTTACGACGATGACCGTAAGCCCAACTAAAAGAGAACCCCCTTTCGGAGCGGGCACTCCGGGAGGGGGTTTTCTCTTTCTTGGGATGGTCAACTTGACCTTTGGCATTCCTGACCTTAGTATACCCGATTCCCCGCAAAAGTCAAGCGCTGTGCAGAAAGTTTACAGGGCAGGACTCGCTGCAGAGGGCAGGCCCGTCTTAGTACAACCTCTCCGTCACGCCTGCGGCGTGCCACCTCCCCTAGCGAGGGGAGGCCTTGGCATTCCGTAAAGCTTCGCCTCTTCGCCAGAGGCTCCCCTACTAGGGGCAACGGCGATGACCGCCGCCAGCGGCGGAAACAGGGAGTCGCTGTTGGGGCCGCGGCCAGCAGGATGCAAGCGACAGCGCAGCAGACGCTGGGAGCCGCAACCCGGCCTTGTCTGCGAAGCAGACTGAGAGGTTGTACAGAGCAGAGCCTTTGTTTGTAAATGCATCGTTTTATTGGAAAGGAAGGAATCTCTCATGGCTGATAATACGTTCAATTTTGACTTAGACGCACCCGCTGTTCCCACCCTGACCCTCGACCCGGTGGAAGCACCTGCCGCCGAGGAAAAGCAGCCCGAACCCGCTGCGGCCCCCGAGGCCGAACAGGTCAAGCTCAGCCCCGAGGAGCAGGCGATGGTGGACGCCTTCGCTCAGAAGATCGACATCACCAACAGCCAGCAGGTGCTGCAGTACGGCTCCGCCTGCCAGAAGAAGATCGGTGACTTCTCCGAGGCGGCACTTTCCAAAGTGTCCACCAAAGACCTTGGCGAGGTGGGCGGCATGATCACCGACCTTATCGGGGAGCTGAAGAACTTTGACGCCGCCGAAGAGGAAAAGGGCATCCTCGGCTTCTTCAAGAAAAAGGGCAACCAGCTCGACAACATGAAGACCAAGTACAGCAAAGCGGAAACGAACGTCGAGACCATCCAGTCCGCCCTCGAAAAGCATCAGGTGCAGCTGCTCAAGGATATTGCGATGCTGGACAAGATGTACGAGCTGAACATGGCCTATTTCAAAGAGCTGAGCATGTATATCCTCGCGGGTAAGAAGAAGCTGGCCGACTTCCGCGCCCACGAGCTGCAGCAGGCGATGGACAAGGCAAAGGCTTCCGGCCTGCCTGAGGACGCACAGGCCGCACGCGATCTGGCCGACCAGTGCGAGCGCTTTGAGAAAAAGCTCTACGACCTTGAGCTGACCCGCACCATCAGCCTGCAGATGGGTCCTCAGATCCGGCTTTTGCAGAACAATAACTCCATGATGGCCGAGAAGATACAGTCCACCATCGTCAACACCATCCCCCTGTGGAAGAACCAGATGGTGCTGGCACTGGGTCTGGCCCACAGCCAGCAGGCCATGCAGGCCGAACGTGCCGTCACCGACATGACCAACGAGCTGCTGAAAAAGAACGCCGACGCCCTCAAAATGGGTACCATTGAGACGGCCAAGGAGTCTCAGCGCGGTGTCGTAGACATCGAGACCCTGCAGCAGACCAACAAGAGCCTGATCGAGACGCTGGACGAGCTGAACAAGATACAGAGCGAGGGCCGTGCAAAGCGTGCCGCTGCCGAGCAGGAGCTCACCCGCATCGAAGACGAGCTGAAACAGAAGATGATGGAGATCCGGAGCTGAAATGGCAAACGCAGATTTTTCCAGACAACAGAATCGACCCACCGGCGGCTTTGACGCTTCCAGCTATCGCGCCGCAGCGCCCGCCGAGGAGGAAGTGCGGCTGACGCCCTTCCAGCAGAAGCTGGCAAGCCTCGAAAAGGCCCTGCCTGCCGCGCTGAGCAAGCAGGCCGTGGCCGTGGCGCTTTGCATCGTGGTGATGCTGGGGTGCTTTGTCGGCTTTAGCGGGGCGAAGCTCCGGGCAAAGTACGACACGGTGAAGAACGGGTTCACCACTGGCGTGGCCGCAGACAGCGGCTATACCCTGAATGAGGAGTTGACCACACGGCTCAACACGGCTGCCAACATCATCACCACCGCGTCCAACACACTGGGTGCCGACAGCACCGAAGTGCAGACGGCACAGGCTGCGCTGGACTCTTTTTCCGCCTGCCTCGGGGCGGTGCAGTCCGATGGCAAGATTCACGCACCGGACTCTCTGAGTGTTTACACCGGCGGCAGGATGCATATGCTCTACCAGTCGAACGAGACGCTTGGCACAGCCATCGGCCAGCTCTACGCCAAATTGCAGGAGCAGGCCGCAGACCCCATGAAGATGGGCGCAGTGCAGGGGCAGTACAGCCAGTTCAACAGTGCGCAGACCATCATCAGCAACCTGCATTATAACGATGCAGTCCAGAGCTACCAGAAAGACGTCGGCGGCTTCCCGGCCAGCGTGCTGGGCAAGCTGTTCGGCATACAGGAGGTGGAACTTTTCGCATGAAGACGATGAAAACATTCTCCCGCCGCATTGCGGCACTGCTTCTTGTCGTGACCGTCGGCATCACGGCGCTGGCACCGGCGGCTTCGGCCTCCAGCATCCAGCTGCCCAGCCTGCCGAAAGATCAATGCGTGGTGGACGACGCCGGTGTGCTGAGCGACAGCACCACCTCGGAGCTCGAGGCCCTCAACGCACAGCTCTCTTCCAGCTGCGACGGCGCACAGATCGGCGTACTGACCGTGGACTACACCGGCAGCGCCACCACCGAGGACTACGCCACTGAAGCCTTCAACACCTGGGGCATCGGCAGTTCCAGCAAGAACAACGGCGTACTCATCCTGCTGGTGATGCAGTCAGACCAGTACGCCGACGGCGACTACTATCTGACCTACGGCGACGGCTTCCGCAGCACCATGCTGGCCGACCAGGCAAGCTCCCTCGTGCAGACCATGGAGGACGATTTCGCCGCCAAGAAGTACGACGCCGCCGTCCTCACCTGCGCCACCAATGTGGCCAATACCATCGCAGAGGTGTACGGGGTCACTCTGAGCGGCGGGACCATCTATTCCGACGGCTCTGACACCCAGACCACCCGGCCCTCTGTCGAGCCTGTCCCGCCCCAGAAGCACTACTCCATCTGGGAAAGCTTTATCGGCGGCATTTTCTCCATGCTTGCTTATATCATCCTGTTTATCGCAGTTTTCTTTATCTTTATCACCCCTCTCGGCCACTCCTTCGGCTGGTTCTGGGGGCCGTTTGGCTGGTTCGGCGCACGGCGTCGGTACAGAGGCCCGCGCCCTCCCCGCGGCCCTTACGATGACTTCGGCCCCGGCGGTGGTTTCTATGGCGGCCCTCGCGGACCTCGTCCTCCCCGTGGGCCTCGTCCTCCCCGCGGCGGCGGATTCGGTGGAAGCGGCTTTGGCGGCATGGGCGGCGGCTCCGGTTTTGGCGGAGCCGGGCGCGGCGGCGGCAGCTTTGGCGGCGGTGGTCGCTCCGGCGGCTTCGGCGGCATGGGCGGCGGCAGCAGCCATGGCGGTGGAGCCGGACGCGGACGCTGAACATTTTTTGACCTTAGAGCGAACCACCAGCGCGGCAGATGCGATCTCGTATCATATCTGCCGCGCTGGTGTTATTTTTTGCCTTTTCCTTCTCCGCCCTTCCATCCCTACGAAACCATGCCCTTCGGGATTTTATGCAAAATAACTTATATATTTCAATACATTCTTAAAAAAACTAGGACTTTTTTTATTTTCTGTTGAAATTTTGTAAAATCTTTACTATACTTTAGCCATCTTACGGAGCGCACCGCCTGCGAAGGGATGCGTCCTTCAACCCGCACGAAGTGTAAGGAGTATCGTATCATGAAAAAAATCACTCGTCGTCAGTTTCTCACCTCTGCCGGTGCGACCTCTGCCGCACTGCTCCTTTCCAGCCTGCCTCATGCAGCAGCCGCAGACGAGAATTGCCTGCGCAAGGTCACTCCTGCTGCCACCAACTCCAACGACCTGTCCTGGGATATGGCCGAGGAGATCCTGACCCACATTTCTGACCCCGTATTCCCTGCCTACACGGTCAATGTTCTGGACTACGGCGCCGTCCCCAACGACGGCAAACTGGACACCGCAGCCATCCAGCGCGCCATCGACGAGACCAGTGCCCACGGCGGCGGCACGGTCGTCATCCCTTCCGGTGTGTATGACGTCGGTGCCATCACCCTCAAAAGCAACGTCAACCTGCATCTGGAAAGCAAGGACACCGTCCTGCGCTTCACCCGGGACATCACCCCGGCCAACTACCCGCTGGTGTTCGCCCACTACGAAGGCTCCAAGCTGTACAACTGGAGTCCGCTGATCTACGCTTATCAGCAGGAGAACATCGCTCTGACCGGAAAGGGCACCCTCGATGGTCAGGCCGATAAGAACAACTGGTGGAACTGGTCCCGCACCGTCAACCCGGATGGCAGCGTCACCAAGCCCAGCAACGCCGATGCCAAGCTGCTGCGCAAGATGACCGACAACGGCACCCCCGCAGAGGAGCGTATCTTCGGCGAAGGCCACTATCTGCGCCCCAACTTCTACCAGCCCATCGAATGTACCAATGTCCTGGTCGAGGGCGTCACCATCGCCAACTCTCCCATGTGGGAGCTGAATCCCGTCCTCTGCACCAACTTCACCGCCCGCGGCGTCACCATCGACACCCACGGCTACAACAACGACGGCTGTGACCCCGAAAACTGCAACTACGTCCTGATCGAGAACTGCTTCTTCAACACCGGCGACGACTGCATCGCCGTCAAGGCCGGCCGCAACCGCGATGGCCGTGAGCTGGGCGAAGCTGGTTATCCCACCCAGAACCTCATCATCCGCAACAACACCTTCGCAGACGGCCACGGCGGCATCGCCTGCGGCAGTGAGATGAGCGGCGGCATCAAGAACCTGTTCGCAGACAACAACACCTTCGACAGCCCCACTCTGAACTACGCCCTGCGCTTCAAGACCAATGCAGAGCGCGGCGGCGCTGTGGAGAACATCTATCTGCGCAACTCCAAGGTCAAATCTGTCGGCAACGCCGTCGTCCATGCCACCATGCTGTACGATGTGGGCCGTGACGGTTCCTATCTGCCTCAGTTCAAAAACATCACCATCGAGAACCTGACCAGCAGCGGAGGCGAGTACGGCATCTTCATGGAGGCCTTTGAGGAAGTTCCCATCACCGGTCTGGTGTTCCGCAATGTGAACATCTCCAACGTCGGCACCGACATCCGCGCTCTGAACTGGGAAGACCCCGTCATGGAGAACGTGACCATCAACGGCAAGACCTACCCCCGCCCCGTGGAAACCAAGATCCTCGGCGTTCCTGTCCCGGGCCAGCGCATTGAGGGCAGCTCCACCCTGCTGGGCGGCGAAGATACCGACCTGAGCAGCAAGTGGCTGATCTCGGACAGCGCCGACGGCGATTACCATTTCTTCCGCATCCGCCGCAGCTATGCTGTTCCCTCTTATCTGGCCGGAAAGTACATCAAGTTCGTCTCCACCGACCGGAGCGGCAATCAGGACACCAGCATCCCCTACAAGGTGCTGCGGAGCGCCGAGATCGCCGGTACCACCAATGATGCCGAGCTGCTGCGTGCCGCCTCCAAGGGTTACATTGACGAGAACGACGCACTCGACCTGAACCGTCCCATCACCAAGCGCGAGTGCGCCAAGATGCTGGGCAAGCTGTGGAATCTGACCGCTCCGTCTGCACCGGTCGCGATCTCCGACATCCCCGCAAGTGACCCGGATTACGGCGTCATCGCTGCTGTGGTCGAAGCCGGCATGATCGAGCTGAAAGACCCCACCAGCGCCATCGCACAGGGCACTCTGTACAACGCCGGTGTCACCAGCTCTGAAAGCGCCAAGCGCACTGCTTTCCTGCCCGATGCCACCATCGACCGCGACGAGATGGGCCACATCGCTCTGCTGTCCTGCGGCGTGCCTTATAACGAGACTCTGGGCACTCAGCCGAAGTTCGACGACGCCAGCCAGATCGAGTCCGTGTACAAGTCCAACGTGGGTGCCAGCGCCTACTTCGGCTTTATCACCGCCAAGACCGGCAACAGCTACCTGCCCAAGGAAAAGACCACTCTGGAAGATCTGATCCGCATCGTGGAGCGCATCTCCGACTTCTCCAACAAATAATTTTTTCAGCCTCCTCCTAACTCCTCCCCGCCGGAAGCATTCTGCATGCTCCCGACGGGGAGTTTTGTATCACTGCTGAAACGACGCACAAAAAGCACCATGCTTCGATTCGAAACATGGTGCTTTTTGCTTTGACCTCTCCGTCTGGCCTTGTCAGGCGACAGTGAGACTGAGCGGTCATTTTATTTGATGCAGCTCGAGCAGGGGCTGTAGCCAGCGGCCACAGCTTCATCATAGCTCGAGAACAAAATCTGGTTCTTCTCTGCCGGGAGGTTGGCGCAGCTGGGCAGATGGAACTTTTTGCTGTTCACGTTGCCGATGTACGCCTGCTGGGCCGCGCTGGACGCTGCCGGGGCGGTGGGGTTCAGCTCAGCGTCGGTAGCGAAGTGTTCCGTTGCCACCGTGTAGTTCTGGCCGTCACTGGAAACGGTGATCGTCCCCAGCAGGTCGGTGCGGTAGACGTCCACACCGGCGTCTCGCAGGATGCTCAGGGTCTCCTCGTGGGGGTGGCCGTACTTGTTGTTGGCCCCGCAGGAGATGATGCCCATCTCGGGCAGGACAGCGTTCAGGAAGACGTAGCTCGTCGAGGTGCTGGAGCCGTGGTGGCCCACCTGTAAGACATCCACCTTGAGGTTCGCGCCGCTGTTCACGAGGTCGCGCTCGGCGTCGGCCTCCATATCACCGGTGAGCAGGAAGCTCGTCGCGCCGTAGTCGATGCGCAGGACGATGGAGGTATCGTTGGTGTCATCGTACTGCGCCACAGGGCCAAGCATGGTCACAGTGGCGCTGCCCAGCGCCCACTGGGTGCCTACGGCAGGCACTTCGACCTGTAAGTTCTGCTGCTGGGTGTACTTGACGAAATCCTTGAAGCACTTGGTGGAGGCTTCCGTCACGGGGCTGTAAACGTGGTAGGCCGGGAAATAGGCCAGCGCAGCGGCCAGACCGCCCACATGGTCTTCGTGAGCATGGGAGCAGAAGACATACTCCAGCTGCTCGACACCCTGACTCTGCAAGTAGGAGACTACCAGACTGCCGTCGTCCACATTGCCGCCGTCATAGAGCATGAACTGTCCGTCACACTCCACCAGCACGCTCAGCGCCTGCCCCACGTCGATGAAGTGCATCTGGAAGGCGGCGTCCTGCCCGTCGGAAGGCATCGTTTCGGTCTGAGAAACTGCCGGGTCCGGCATGACGCCGCCGCTGCCTCCCGGGACGATGGAAGAGGTATCACAGCCCACGAGGCCCAGCGCAAGGGCTGCGGCCAGCGCCAGCGCAGCGAGGCGGCTCATGAGCGTTTTAGCGGTCACTTTTTCTTTTTTGAAGTTTTCCACGATGTATTCTCTTTCTGTTGATTACTTTTCGGTTTATGCGCAGGAGCCGAATGGGGCGCAAAACGTGCGCCGGGACTGGGCTGACGGCCTGCCGGGCTGCGGCCCGCCGGGGCGGTGGAGCGGCTCTGGGGCTTGCCGCCCTTGCCTCTGGGCCGGACGGTGTAGGTGCCGTCGCCGTGGATGGTCACATCGGCGGCCTCGGCTCTGCGGGCCGAACGCTGGACCGCAATGCGGCCCTCAGCGGGAACCAGCAGGGGGATGAGGTCTTCGCGGTGGGTCATTTTCAGCGCCTTGATGACCTTTTCGGCATTGCGGGGCTCATAATACTGAAGCAGGGCGCGCTGAAGTGCCTTGCCCTCAGCGGTCTTTTCCACAAACACCGGCTTCAAAGTGTAGGGGTCGAGGCCGGTGTAGAACATACAGGTGCTCACGGTGCCGGGCGTGGGATAAAAATCCTGCACCTGCTCGGGACGCATATGGTTCTTGTAGAGGTATTCGGCCAGATAGACGGCATCCTTGAGGGTGCTGCCAGGGTGACTGGACATGAGGTACGGCACGAGGTACTGCTTTTTGCCCGCCTTCCTGCTCAGCTCGTAGAACTTATCCTTAAACTTGTTGAAGGTCTCGATCGGCGGCTTGCCCATGTAGGCGAGGGTGTTGGGGGCGCAGTGCTCCGGCGCAACTTTCAGCTGGCCGGAAACGTGGTACTCCACCAGCTCCTTAAAGAAAGTGTCATCGGGGTCGGCCATCAGGTAATCGAAGCGGATGCCGCTGCGGATGAACACCTTCTTGACGCCGGGCAGCTCCCGGACGCGGCGGAGGATTTTCAGGTAATCGCTGTGATCCACGATCATGTGGGAACAGGTGGTGGGGGCGAGGCAGTGCTTGCCGCCGTTGCACATACCCCGCAGCATCTGCTCGCGGCAGGATGGGAAACGGAAGTTGGCGGTGGGGCCGCCGATGTCGTGGATGTAGCCCTTGAAATCCGGCTCGTGGGTCATCCGCTCTGCTTCGGCCACGATGCTGTCGGCGCTGCGGCTGGTGACGCGTCGGCCCTGATGCAGCTGGATGGCGCAGAAATTGCAGCCGCCGAAGCAGCCGCGGTTCTGGATGATGGAGAACTGCACCTCGCGGATGGCAGGCACACCGCCCATGGCCTCGTAGATCGGGTGGTAGCGGCGGGTGTAAGGCAGGGCGTAGACCTTATCCAGCTCCCAGCGGACGAGGGGCTTTGCGGGGATGTTCTGCACGAGGTACTTCTCGCTCTGCTTCTGGACGATGATATTGCCGCTGACGACGTCCTGATTGTCCATCTGGATGCGGCAGGCTTTCGCATAAGCCACCTTATCGGAGGCGACCTTCTTGAAGCCCGCGCACTCCACATACCGCTCGGGCAGGTGGTCGAAGTCGGTCAGGTAGCAGGTGCCGTCCACATCGGTGATGCTCTCCACCGGCTCCCCTGCCGCCAGACGGCGGGCAATTTCCACGGTCTGGTGTTCCCCCATGCCGAAGCTGATGATGTCCGCGCCAGAGTCCTCGGCGATGCTGGGCAGGACGGTGTCCAGCCAGTAGTCGTAGTGGGCAAAGCGGCGGAGCGATGCTTCCAGACCGCCCAGAATGACGGGCAGGTCAGGGTATGCCTGCTTGGCAAGTCTGGTGTAGACGGTGGCGCTGCGGTCGGGCCGTGCGCCGCCCTTGCCGCCGGGCGAATACTCGTCCTCCGCGCGGGGGATCTTTGCGACGGAATAGTGACTCACCATGCTGTCCACATTGCCGCCGCCGATGAAGAAGCCGTACTTCGGCTTTCCGAACCGCTTGAAGTCCTCGCAGTCGGTGTAGCGGGGCTGGGCCAGCACGCCCACCTTGTAGCCCTCGGCTTCCAGCAGGCGGCTGATGATGGCGGTGCCAAAGCTGGGGTGGTCCACATAGGCGTCGCCGCCCACCACCACGAAGTCCAGCTGGTCCCATCCCCGGGCCTCCATGTCGGCCCGGCTGATGGGGAGAAATTCGGTGTAATGTTCCATAGTTATCCTTTTTCTTTCATTATGCCTGCCCTATACAGCAGGACTCTATCGCTTCCGAAATCAAAAATTCTATTCATCCAGCGTGAGCCTGTCCGGTACGCCAGTGGCTTCCCTGGTAGGGGAGCCAGCAAAGCCGTCCGGCTTTGACTGAGAGGTTATTCATCCGGCTGATTCATCTGCATTTCCAGCCACTGCTGGCGGCTGATGAGGACAGCGCGGGGCTTTGCGCCTTCGTAGGGGCCGATGATGCCCTTTTCTTCCATCTCGTCCATGATGCGGGCGGCGCGGGCATAACCCAGCTTGCAGCGGCGCTGCAAAAGGCTGGTGGACGCCTGACCGGCGTCGATGACCACCTCCACGGCCTGCTTGAGCATCGGGTCACTGCCGCCCTCCTCGTCGGAGTCGGCAGAACTGCTGCCCTTCTTGCCGTCCTGGATGGCGTGTTTTTCCATGGCCTCGATCATGGCTTCGTCGTACTGGACGGTGGCGCTCTTCTTGATGAAGTCCAGCACACGGCTGATCTCCTCATCCCGCACAAAGGTACCCTGGATACGGGTGGGCTTGGGTGCGCCTACGGGCATGAAGAGCATATCGCCCATGCCCAGCAGCTTTTCGGCACCGGCACCGTCGAGGATGGTGCGGCTGTCCACCTGACTGGACACGGCGAAGGCGATGCGGCTGGGGATGTTGGCCTTGATGAGGCCGGTGATGACGTCCACGCTGGGGCGCTGGGTCGCCACGATGAGGTGCATACCGGCGGCGCGGGCCTTCTGGGCGATGCGGCAGATGGAGTCTTCGACATCCTTGCCGACGACCATCATCAGATCGGCCAGCTCGTCGATGATGATGGCGATATAGGGCATCTTCTCGAGGTTCGGGTCCGTTGCAGCCAGCTTATTGAAGGACTTGATGTCGCGGACGTTGTTCTCCGCGAAGAGGTGGTAGCGGCGCTCCATCTCCTGCACTGCGCCGCCCAGTGCGCCGGCCGCCTTGCGGGGCTCGGTGACGACGGGCATCAGCAGGTGGGGGATGCCGTTGTACTCAGCCAGCTCGACGACCTTGGGGTCGATGAGCAGGAGCTTGACGTCCTCGGGGCTGGAGCGGAACAGCAGGCTCATGATGATGCTGTTGACACAGACCGATTTACCGCTGCCGGTGCTGCCCGCGATGAGCAGATGGGGCATCTTGCACAGGTCGGCCACCTGGGCCACACCGGCGATGTCCTTGCCCAGCGCAATGCCCATCGGCGAGGTCATCCGCAAAAAGCTCTGGCTCTCGAAGACGCTGCGGATGTAGACCGGCGTTTTCTTATGGTTCGGCACCTCGATGCCCACGGCAGGCTTGCCGGGGATGGGTGCCTCCATGCGGACATCGGCCACCGCCAGGTTCAGGGCGATGTCGTCCGCCAGCGAAGTGATGCGGCTTATCTTGACGCCCGCCATGGGCTGGACTTCATACCGGGTGACCGACGGGCCGCGGGAAATATCCAGCACACGGGTGCGGACGCCGAAACTTTCCAGCGTGTCCACCAGCTTCTGGGCGTTGGCTTTCAGCTCGTCTTCTGCTCCGGAGTCGCTTTCCTCCGGGGCGCGCTCGAACAGCTCGATGGACGGGTACTGATACTGGAAGCTCTCCTCCGTCTCCGCCTCTTCGGCGGGGGCATTCGCGGCCTGCTCCTCGGAGACAGCAGGCTTTTCCATGGCGGCTGCCACCAGCGTGTTGAGGTCTTTTTCCTCCACCGGGTCGCTGGTGATGCTGATCCAGCCGTCCTCATCCGGCTCAGAGCGGAACGCCACAGCATTCTCGGCGCTGACCGGCTGCGGGGCCGGTTCCGGAGTCGGGGTCAGATCATAGAGCGGGATGCCGAAGGAGAGCGGCGGCTCAGGCGCGGGCTGCTGTTCCGGCTCTTCTGCCGGGGCTGCGGGCGTCACGGTAGGTGTCACCGTCGGCTCGGGCTGGGCCGTGAAGAAGTCCTCGGCGGCGGTATCCACAGCGTCCGGGACGATGGGCGTCACGGTGGCGCGGATGGGCGCACGGCGGAGCGGGTCCATGCCGAAGGTGCCGCCGGGGCCGAGGATGATGGGCTCGATGGGCTCACTGCCGCCCTCGGTGACGGTGGTATGGTCAGGGCCTAGATCAATATCAAAGGGCGCACGGGGCCGGGACTTTTCCACCTGTACGGGGGCAGGCTCGGGCTGAGGCGGGGTCTGCACTTCCGGTGCGGGCGCAGGGGCAGGCTCTGCCTGTTCGCCGCCCTGCATCACCTGATGGCCCCAGTGGAAGACGCCAGCCAGCCAGCCGGGAGGCTGGATATGGAAGGCGGGCGCGGCAGGCTCTTCGCCGCCGTAGTGGTCCTCACCTTCGTCCACTTCGTCTTCCGGCAGGTCGTCATAGTCCTCATATTCCTCTACCGCGGCCTCCTCGGCGGCGCGTTCTGCCAGACGCTCGGCCCGGCGAGCGGCATTCTGCTCGTGGACGGCAAGGCCCTTTTCGTGGACGCTGCCGCCCACGTTGCAGAGCCACTGCCAGCACTCGGCGGGCGTAACGTCAAAAATGTACAGGCTGGCGCAGGCCGCCAGCGCCGCCATGACCAGATTGGCGGCGGGTCTGCCGCAAAGCAGCAGGAGCGTCCCGCCCAGCACAGCGCCCAGCGCACCGCCCGAGAGCCATGCGCTCATACCATTATGATAACAGGCAGCGGTCATCTGCGCGGCGGTCTGGTCGGTGGGGATGTCAGAAAAGACGATGACCGTGCCGCTGGCGAAGATGAGCCCCAGCGCAAGCTTGGCGATATGGGGCAGCAGATCTTCGCCCCGGGTGTAGAGGATAGCCAGATAGCACAGCGCTGCGCCCAGCACGAAGCTTCCGCAGCCGAACACGCCGAACAGGACATCGTGCATCGTGCGCCAGGCCGAACTGCCCGGCACGAAAGCCAGCGCCATGAGCACCAGCCCCGCAAACAGGGTGATGAGCCCCGCGGGCATCCGGTCCTGTGTCCGGTTCTTGCGGCGCGAGGCTGTGCTGCGCCCGGAGGTCTTGCGTTTTCTCTTTGCCATGTTTCCTAAAACCCGTTCCTTATTTTATATAATGAAGCAGGGCGCGCTCAGGGCGGCTCTGTCGGTGACGATGGAAGAATTTCGATACTACTCGATTCTTTCATTGTACCACGGGAAAAGTCAAATGGCAATTTATTTCCCCTCGATTTCTCGGTAGAGCCATGCCAGCGCATCCGACAGCCCGCCCAGCTCGTCGATGAGCTTTTCCCGCACGGCTTTTCGGCCATCCAGCACGGTGCCGACGTCCATGACCAGCTCGCCCGTGCGCATCATCAGCTCAGTATAACGCTTCTCCGAGATGCCGCTGTGGGACGCCACGAAGCCGGTGATGCGCTCCTGCATCTGCTCGAACCAGCGCATAGTCTGCGGCACGCCCAGTATCATGCCGGAATGGCGGACGGGGTGGACCGTCATGGTGGCAGTAGGCACGATGAAGCTCCGCTGGGCGCTGACGGCCAGCGGGATGCCGATGGAGTGGCCCCCGCCCAGCACCACCGCCGCACTGGGCTTGGAGATGCTGGCGATGAGCTCCGCCAGCGCAAGCCCCGCCTCCACATCCCCGCCCACGGTGTTGAGCAGGACCAGCAGGCCCTCGATGGCGGGGTCTTCCTGCACGGCCACCAGCTGGGGGATGACGTGCTCATACTTGGTGGTCTTCTGTCCCTGGGGCGCTTCCACATGGCCCTCCACCTGCCCGATGACAGTCAGGCAGTGGATGGCGTGAGCTCCACGGGTGCGGTAAACGCTGCCCATATCCTCGATCTGCTCTTTTTCCAGCCGCTGCTGCTCCACGGGGATGTTCTTCTCTTCCTGTGACATTCTGCGTATCCTCCTTTTTGCTTCATTTCAGCTTGTCCGGCATTCCTGCCGGTTATACTTCGGCAAAGATTTCTTTTCTTTCTCAAAAAAATGTGCCAAATGGTTTGACATTCTGTCTTCGCGCTGTATACTTTATACTAGAGATAAGATTGTCAAATATGTATCATTATTGTACAAGAAAGTACAAATCTTTTGCCGGAGCACCCTGCCGCTGCGCACTTCTCCCCGGCAATGCTGCGGATAAAAAGAAAGGAGACCCCCCTATGAACACTCCCGGCAAAGCTTCTCTGCCCGTCATCAAGCGCCTGCCCAAATACTATCGCTACCTGCGCACCCTGAAGAACGACGGCATCACCAGCATCTCGTCCCGTGAGCTGGCCGCCCAGATGGGTACCACTGCCTCTCAGGTGCGGCAGGACTTCAACTGCATCGGCGACGTGAATGGCCGTCAGGGCATCGGCTACTCGGTAGAAAACCTGCTGAGCATCCTTGAGCATCTGCTCTTTGGCAACGGCGACCTTCTGCCCACCATCCTTATTGGATGCGGCCGTCTGGGCAAGGCTGTGAGCCGCTTCATCACCACCGACACCAACGGCTACAAGCTCATCGCCGCCTTCGACAATGCCCCCGACGAGGTGGGCAAAGAGATCAACGGCATCCAGATTTTACACATTGATGAGCTGGAAGCTTTCTGCGCCGAGCACCACCCCGAGGTGGCTGTACTCTGTCTGCCCCGCAGCGGCGCAGAGGAGATCAGCGGCCGTCTGGTGGCTCTGGGCATTCAGGGCTTCTGGAACTTCTCCCACTACGATCTGTCTGTCTCCTACCCCGACGTGGTGGTGGAGAACGTCCACCTCGGCGACAGCCTGATGAGCCTGGGCTACCGGCTGCGCAATCAGGACTGAGCACATACTATCAATAATACAGGCCCTCTCCGTCAGGCTTTGGCTGAGAGAGTCCTTTCATGAGGAGACTTTTTCGACATGGCAAAGCTTTATTTCCGTTACGGCGCAATGAACAGCGGCAAGAGCACCGCGCTGATGCAGGTGGCCCACAACTACGAGGAGCAGGGGATGCGGGTGCTCATCCTCAAGCCGAAGGTGGACACCAAGGGCAGCGGCGACCTCGTGAGCCGTCTGGGCGTCCGCCGCCCCGCCGACCTGCTGGTGCCGCCGGACATGGACCTGGTGGAGGCCGTCCGGGCCGCCAGCAGCGAGGGCCGGCCTCTGGCCTGTGTGCTCTGTGACGAGAGCCAGTTCCTCACCGCAGAGCAGGCCGAACAGCTGTTCATGGTGACGGTAGAGCTGAACATCCCCGTCATCTGCTACGGCCTGCGCTCCGACTTCTCCCTCAAGGGCTTCCCCGGCTCCACCCGGCTTCTGGAGCTGGCCCACACCATCGAGGAGATGAAGACCATCTGCACCTGCGGCCGCAAGGCCACCTGCAACTGCCGCAAGGTCAACGGCCGCTTCGTCTTTGAGGGCGAACAGGTAGCCATCGACCTTGAGAACGACGTCCAGTACGTCAGCATGTGTCCCCAGTGCTATTTCCGGGAGCGCAGCGCCTTCTACGCCGCCCGCCGGTGACTCTTTTTCCTGATTTTATGCCGTCCGCACGCCGGGCGGCATTTTTGTATCTTTTCTGCATCCGTGATATATCAGTCCGGGCCTGATTCGCGCGTTTTTTGCACTATTGATATATCAGCTCGGGGCCGGAACTTTCTGTTATCGTCGCTTTTGATGTATACAACGCTCTTTCAACAAATTTTGCCTCGGCTACAAAATTCTTGCAATTCAGGCCAATCTTCTCCTGTTGCATCCCAGTTTTCTATGCAAATCGTTGAAGTATACAAGTTGCACAGTTTTTCGGTCCAAGTTTATTCATTATGGCAATGACGTCAAAAGCGGGCAAAAAATAAGCGCAATATTTGTACGTTTTCTGCCGCTATCACTACAATTTGCATCTTTCTTTTTTTTCTTGCCTTTGGTATTATATTTGTATACAACGGATGCTTTGCAGAGGCGTCCGTGCAAGAAGATGTTTTCTACATAGGAGGAGAACGAAAATGAGCAAGGCAATTTCTCGTCGTGACTTTCTGAAGGTCTCTGGCGCTGTGGGTGCTGCCGGCCTGCTGGCCGCCTGCGGCGGTTCCGGCAACGCTGGTTCTACCGCCACTTCCACCGCTGCTTCTTCCGCAGCCGCTTCCGTGGCCGGCCTGTCTTCCGACCCCGTCACCCTGACCATGAGCTGGTGGGGCGGCGAGTCCCGTCACAACGCTTACCAGGAGGCCATCAAGGCTTTCTCTGCTGAGCACAGCACCATCACCGTCAACCCCACCTTCGCTGCATGGTCCGGCTGGGAGGACACCATGTCCACCAAGTTCGCAGGCGGCGTCGCTGAGGATGTCTGCCAGATCAACTGGAACTGGCTGTACAACTACTCCAAGAACGGCCAGACCTTCATCGACCTGAACAGCGTCTCCGAGTACCTCGACCTGACCCAGTGGGATGAGGCCAAGCTGGCTGCCTGCAACGTGGCAAACGCTCAGCAGTGCGTACCCGTCTCCATGACCGGCCGTATCTTCTACTGGAACAAGACCACCTTCGACAAGGCCGGCATCTCCTTCCCCACCACTCTGGACGAGCTGATGGCTGCCGGCAAGACCTTCCAGGAGAAGCTGGGCGATGACTACTATCCCCTGCACCTGGGCGCATACGACCGTATGATCCTGATGGTGTTCTACCTCGAGAGCAAGTACGGCAAGGACTGGGCCGACCCCACCACCTCCACCCTGAACTACGATGCCGACCAGATCGCTGAGGGCATCGACTTCATCAAGAGCCTGGTCGAGGGCCACGTCATCATGAGCCTGCCCACCTACTACGGCTCCAACGGCGACAACGCCGCTCACCAGTCCACCGAGTGGATCACCGGCAAGCTGGCCGGCTGCTTTGAGTGGGACTCCTCCGCTACCAAGTACGCTGACGCTCTGGACGAGGAGAACAAGGCTGGCTTCACCGTGGGCGAGGAGATCAAGTTCGGCGATTACAACGGCGGCTTCTCCAAGGTCTCCATGGGTCTGGCCATCACCAAGACCTGCGAGCATCCCGCAGAGGCAGCTACCCTCATCAACTTCCTGCTGAACGAGGAGAAGGGCGCTTCCATCATGGGTTCTGAGTGCGGCATCCCCGCCTCCAAGGCTGGTCTGGCTGCTGCTCAGAGCGCCGGCGCTGTCAAGGAGCTGGTCGCTGAGGCAAACGGCAAGGTCATGGCCTTCGTTTCCAACCAGCTGGACCCCCTGTTCGAGTCCAACGACCTGAAGGCTACCGGCACCGGCATCTATCAGGAAGTGTTCGACACTCTGGATTACGACAATGCTTCCGGCGCTGACCTGGTCGATACCCTGCTGGACGGCATGGAGTCTGTCGGCTACACCGTCTAATTTCCGCCTCACGGACTTTTTGCGGCCCGCACACGCGCGGTGTTGACACGGGCCGCCCCGCATAAAGGAGTCTTGCAAGGGGCATCCCTTCCACCTACGGACGGATGCCCCTTTTTTGCAAGACGGTGATGACATTTTTTTGACAAAAATGTGTCCAAACTATTGTGCGGCGTACGAGACATATCCTTATAAAAGGAGGATTCCCGGATGAAAGAAAGCAAAGCGCCCTCTCTCGGGCGTACCCCGGCCCAGAAGTTTTTTGACAAATGGCAGGGCCTGTTCTACCTGATCCCCTGGATCATCGGCTTCGTCGTCTTCAAGGCCATTCCGTTCGGCCAGTCTCTGTACTACAGCTTTACGGATATGGACTTCTTCAACGGCATCCATCAGTATGGCATCATGAACTATGTGGACGCCTTCTCCACTCCCAAGATCACCAAGGCGCTCATCACCACCTTCAAGTACAGCTTCATCACTGTGCCTCTGAAGCTGGTCTTCGCACTGTTCATCGCCTACATCCTGAACTTCAAGATCGCCTGCGTGAACGTGTTCCGCACCGTCTACTACATTCCCTCCATCCTCGGCGGCTCTGTTGCTATCGCCGTGCTGTGGAAGGCCGTGTTCCGTGATGACGGTCTGGTCAACACCCTCATCCGTATGCTGACCTTCGGCCACTTCCAGGGTCCCTCCTGGCTGAGCGACCCCAGCTACGCACTGTGGATCATCTGCTTCCTGCGTATCTGGCAGTTCGGCTCCGCCATGGTGCTGTTCCTCGCCGCTCTGAAGGGCGTGCCGGCCGACCTGTACGAGGCCGCCACCATCGACGGCGCTGGCAAATGGAAGCAGTTCTTCTCCATCACCGTCCCGATGATCACCCCCATCATCTTCTACAACCTGGTCACTCAGATCTGCCAGGCTTTCCAGGAGTTCAATGGCCCGTTCATCATCACCAACGGCGGTCCCCGCGGTTCCACCACCCTCATCTCCATTCTGGTCTACAACTACGCATTCAAGTCCAACCAGATGGGCATGGCTTCCGCACTGGCATGGATCATGTTCGTCATCGTCTGCATCCTGACGATCATCGCCTTCACCAGCCAGAAGAAGTGGGTCTACTACTCGGATGAAAGGTAAGGTGTGACAGTATGGGAATGAAAGCTTCTAACGCCATCGCGACGTTTTTCAAGTACTTCGTCCTGATCCTGGTGGGCCTCATCATGATCTATCCCCTGCTGTGGATGATCAGCGCCACCTTTAAGGACAACAGCGAGATCTTTGCAGGCATCGGCCTGTGGATCAAGAACCCCACTCTGGAGGGCTACAAGAACGCGCTGAACAACTTCGGCGGTTCCATCAACATCCTGCAGGCCATGCTGAACACTTACAGCTACGTCCTGCCCAAGGTCATCTGCACCGTGGTCTCCTCCTGCATTGCAGCTTACGGCTTTGGCCGCTTCGACTTCCCGGGCCGGAAGATCCTGTTCAGCATCATGCTGGCCACCCTGTTCCTGCCTCAGGTCGTCCTGAACGTGCCTCAGTTCCTGCTGTACACCAAGTTCGGCTGGGTCAACAGCCCGTTCTATCTGGCCATCTGGGTCCACTGCGCATTCGCAACTGAGACCTACTTCGTCTACCAGCTGGTGCAGTTCATGCGCAACGTCCCCCGCGACCTGGACGAGGCTGCCGCCATCGACGGCTGCTCCTCCTTCCAGACCCTGTACAAGGTCATCGTCCCGATGCTGATGCCCGCTCTGGTGTCCTGCGCACTGTTCCAGTTCATGTGGAGCTGCAACGACTTCATGGGTCCCCTGCTTTACGTCCAGACCCCTGCAAAGTACCCCATGTCCCTGTTCGTCAAGCTGTCCATGGACGGTGATACGGGCTTTGCCTGGAACCGTATTCTGGCCCTGTCCCTGATCTCTATCCTGCCGCAGCTCATCGTGTTCTTCTGCGCACAGGATCAGTTCGTCGAAGGTATCTCCGCCGGTGCTGTCAAGGGCTAAGCTGAAGCCCCCGCCGCTCGGATAATCCCGACAAACATGAATGCCCCCTGTGCCTCTTCCCGTAGAGAGGACGCAGGGGGCATTTTTTGCGGAGGTATCAACCTCTCAGTCTCGCTATCGCTCGACAGCTCCCCTACCGAGGGGAGCCTCTGGCGAAGAGGTGAAGCTTTATGAAATGCCAAGGCCTCTCCTCGATAGGAGAGGTGGCACGCCGTCAGGCGTGACGGAGAGGTTTATTTCCTACTTTTTCTATATTGCAGCGGCCCGACGCCCATCGTCTCCCGAAAAACGCGGCGGAAGTGGGCCGCAGAGGCGAAACCGGTCTGCTCGGCTACGCTGCCGATGCTCAGCTCTGTCGTTTCCAGAAGCTTCTGTGCCGCCTCGATGCGGCGGGCGTTGATGTAGTCCACGATGGACTGCCCCGTCACCCGCCGGAACAGCCGGCTCAGATAGTAGGGCGAGATGTAGAACCGCGCTGCCACCTCGGTGAGGGAAAGCTTCTGCTGGTAGTTTGCCGCAAGGTAGGCGCAGATCTGCTCCACCGTCTCGTTGCGGGGGCGGGCGTCGGCGGCGCTCTGCGCCCGGTGCTCCTGCTCCACATAGTGGAGCGTCAGTGCCAGATACAGCCCGCCGGGATACTCCGGCTCGCCCATGGCGCCCCGCATCATCTCCAGCAGCGTCCGCAGACGACTGGCCCACTGGACGCTGCCGTAAAGGGCCATCTGGCTGCCCGGTGCAAAAAGGCGGAGGAAATCTTCGCCGGTGGCGTTCTTCATCTCGTGGAGCACTGCCAGCGGGAACTCGCACCCCAGCATTTCCGGCTGGGTGTGGCCTGCCTGCGATACCACCCACGCCCCCGGCCCCAGCAGCAATGCGCAGCCGGGGCTGACCAGGAGCGACATGTCCCCGCACTGGACTGTGCAGCTGCCGCCTGAAAACAGAACGATATGGCACATCTCGGCAGGCAGCTCGAGCCGCCCGCCGGACAGCTTGAGCGCTCCCGCCGTGATCTTCGCGTTGAGTTTTTCCCGTTCGGCGCGCATCCGCCCTTCCCCCTTCTTGCTATGCCTGCCCCGCTGGGGCAGTGCTCTGATATTCTTATCCCCAGTGTACCATGTCCGCCCTCTGCGGGCAAGCCGCAAATCTACGCAAATAACTCAGGAGGCTGTAAAAATGAATCTGTCTCTCATCCGTTCTATGACCCGCAGCGCCGTCTTCGAGCTGGAAAATGGCAAGTGCTTCCGCCCGGAGCATCCCTTCCCCGTGGCTCTGAACGGCAAGACCATTTACGAAAGCTGCAACACCAACGTGTTCTCCCTCTTCTCTCTGACTCCGTCCACCGCCTACACCGTGGAGGTAGACACCGAGGGTGAGCACCTGAAACTGGATTTCACCACCGAGGCCGAGAGCTTCTTTGTGGACGCATCCCGCTACGGCCTCGTCGCCGACGGCGAGACCGACAACACCGGCAGGCTGCAGGCTGCTCTTTCCACCTGCCCCAGAGGCGGCACAGTGTATGTCCCCGCTGGCCGCTACCGCACCGCCAGCCTCTTCATGAAGAGCTGCACCACCCTCTACCTCGAGAAGGGCGCTGTGCTGCTGGGCGACAACGACCGCACCCACTACCCCATCCTGCCCGGCGTCATCCCCAGCGAGAACGAAGTGGACGAATACTACCTCACCGGCTGGGAGGGCAACCCGCTGAACAGCTTTGCGGGCCTGCTGAACATCACCCAGGTGCATGACGTCGTCGTCACCGGCGAAGGCACCCTGGACTGCGACGCCCAGAACGGCGACTGGTGGATCGACCCCAAGGTCAAGCGCATCGCATGGCGTCCCCGTGCCGTGGCGATGGTGGACAGCGAGAACATCTGCCTCCACGGCATCACCGTGCAGAACAGCTACTCCTGGACCATCCACCCCATCTTCGTCAAACACCTCGACCTGCTGAACTTCAACATCAACAACCCCTACAACGCCCCCAACACCGACGGCATCGACCCCGAGAGCTGCGAGTACACCCGCATCATCGGCGTGAACATCCACGTCGGTGACGACTGCATCGCCATGAAGGCCAGCAAGGTCTTCCTCGGCATGAAGCTCAAGAAGAGCTGCGAGCACACCGTCATCCGCAACTGCCTGCTGGACAAGGGCCACGGCGGCATCGTCATCGGCAGCGAGATGAGCGGCGGCGTCAAGGACATGGTGGTCACCCAGTGCCTCATGGACCACACCGACCGCGGCCTCCGCGTCAAGACCCGCCGCGGCCGCGGCAACACCGCCGTCATCGACGGTCTGGTGTTCCGCAACGTGGAGATGCAGGGCGTCAAGGCTCCCTTCGTCATCAATATGTTCTACTTCTGCGACCCGGACGGCCACGGCCCCTATGTCCAGTGCCGCGAGGCTCTGCCCGTGGACGAGTACACCCCGAAGCTCGGCACCCTGACCATGGAAGACATCGTGGCCACCGACGCACAGTTTGCGGGCTGCTACTTTGACGGCCTGCCCGAGCAGCCCATCGAGGGCGTCTCCATGAAGAACGTCACCATCACCTTCGACCCCGACGCAAAGGAGGGTCAGGCTGCCATGGCCGACAACCGCCCGCTGGTCAAGAAGCTGGCCATCTACGCCGAAAACGTCAAGAACATCGAGCTTCACAACGTCAAGATCGAGGGCTACGAGGGCGAGCGCCTGCGCTTTGCCAACGTCGGCCATTTTGAGGAGGACTAAGCCATGACTCATGAAGAGATTTTGTCCATGCTGGGCGATTATGTGGACTACCTCATCGCCAATTCCAGCGCCGAGGCACCCATGTGGAACATCGAGAAGGTCCGCAGCGGCAAGCCCAACAAGTGGAACTACATCGACGGCTGCATGATCACCGCCTGCCTGAGCCTGTACAAGACCACCGGCGACGAGAAGTATCTGGAGTTTTCCAAGGAGTTCATCGACTACTTTGTGCAGCCGGACGGCTCCATCAAGACCTACGACCCCAAGGAGTACAATCTGGACAACGTGAATCAGGGCAAGAACCTGTTCATCCTGTACGACATCTACGGGGACGAGAAGTACCGCAAGGCCATCGACACCATCCGCAGCCAGCTGCTCACCCAGCCCCGCACCAAGGAGGGCAACTTCTGGCACAAGGACATTTATCCGTGGCAGGTCTGGCTGGACGGCACCTACATGGCCCAGCCCTTCTATATGGAGTACGAGACCCGTTACAACAAGATGCAGGGCTGCATCGACAGCTACAAGCAGTTCATGAACATCAAGAAGCACATGCGGGATGAGAAGACCGGCCTGTACTACCACGGCTACGACGAGAGCCGCCAGATGTACTGGGCCGACCCCGTCACCGGCTGCAGCCCCAACTTCTGGCTGCGGGCCATGGGCTGGTTCATGGTGGCGATGGTGGACGTGCTGGAGCGGATGGATGAGCAGCTGTACAACGAGTACCGCGGCATCATGGCGATGTTCAAGCAGACCATTGAGGACGTCCACAAGTTCCAGGACGAGGAGACTGGCATGTTCTGGCAGGTGATGGACCACCCCGGCGTCGAGGGCAACTACCTCGAGACCAGCGGCACGGCCCTCTTCGCCTACGCTGTGCTCAAGGGCGTGCGTCTCGGCTACCTGCCCAAGCGGATGGCCGCATGGGCCGAGAAAGCCTTCTACGGCACCTGTGACAAGTATCTGAGCAAGAACCCGGACGGCAGCCTGCAGCTGGATGGCATCTGCCTCGTGGCCGGCCTCGGCGGCAAGGACCACCGCGACGGCTCGCTGGCTTACTATTTCAGTGAGCCAGTGGTCTGCAACGACGCAAAGGGCGTCGGCCCGCTGGTGCTGGCCTATACCGAGATGATCGCACGGAAGTGACCTCTCCCCTATAGCAGAAGACCTCCGCAGCCTTTCAGGGCTGCGGAGGTCTTTTTTACATTGGAATTTATTGTTTCTGTTCAGGGCCAAAGAAATGCAGGACCCTCAGCGGAGCCTCCGCATACAGTGTAAATCTTCCCGTTCCGGCGGGGACAAAGAGCTGGTCGGTCTTTTTCAGAGGCAGGCTGCGGCCGTTTGCGCTCAGGGTCCCTGCGCCTTCCAGCACATAGATGCCGCTGCCGCGGGGCGGGCAGTCCACCGTCAGGGTGTCGGAGACGTTTACTTCGTCCAGACGGAAGAGCGGCGTATTGCGATAGCCCACCAGCGTCGTGATGCTTCCGCCCGCCGTTTTCAGCACCGTTTCCGGTTCGATGAACCAGCGGTCGTGGATCTCCTCGCGGCTGTGCGGCTCATAGTGGAAGCATTCGAACATCTTTTCAAAGCCCAGCCCCTGATGGCACATACTGTCGGCCACGGCAAAGCCGCTGGGCGTCGTGCGCTCCACCCGGATCGTATAATCCGTCGGCTCCTGGATCTCCACGAGGAAGCAGCCCGCGCCGATGGCGTGGGGCATACCGCCCTCGATCAGGATGGTGTCGCCCGGATGCACCGGGTATTTCTGCATCCCGGCCAGCATCCCGGGAATATCCTGTGCGTGGAACAGCGCTTCCCACCGCGCACGGGTCATGTCCGGCTGGAAGCCGTAGTAGATGCAGGGCTCTTCACCGTTCACGGGGTGGCCGCTGAGGATGTGCCAGCACTCGGTCTTGCCGTACTGGCTCTGGAACAGCCGCAGGGCCGTCGGCCTGTCGGGATGCACCTGCAGAGTCAGACGCTCGGCGCTGTCGATGAGCTTGGTCAGCACGCCGAGGGTGGGCTGTGCCGCGCCCTTGCCGAGATAGCCCTCCGTATCGCTTTCCAGCACCGATTTCAGGGTGACGTCGGTACCGCGCAGGTGGCTCATGCCCTCTTCGGGGAATTGCTCCCGTCCGGCGTTGCGGGCGGCGACGGTGGAAAGTATCCACTCTTCGGGGAAATGCCCGTCCTCGCCGTTGGAGTCACCGTGCAGGGCGTCCAGCATCCGGCCTCCCAGATAGGTGCGCCACGCCCGGGGGTTGTCCAGCAGGAACGGGAAATCTGTTGTCGGCTTCATAAAACCCTCCATAAAAGGCACAGAGCCTGCCTTTCCAAGGCAGGAAAGACAGGCTCCGCTTAATAGATAGAAGAATCAGAGAGATGTGGAACGCTTGATTTAAGCGCCGTACACGAGGTTCGGCAGGAAGAGCACCGCCTGCGGGAAGAATATCATGAACAGGATGACACACACGATCGCGAGGTAGAAGGGCCAGCCTTTCTTGAAGGTCTCCTCAATGGGACACTCCATGATGTCAGACACGGCATACAGCGCGGTGCCGACAGGGGGAGTCATGACGCCGAAGGTGACGGTGGTCATCATGATCATGCCGAACACGACTTCGTTGACGCCGATGCTGCGCATGACGGGCAGCAGGATGGGGGTCAGGATCAGGGCGATAACGGTGGTCTCCATGAACATACCGCAGATCAGCAGGAAGACGACGACCAGCAGCAGCAGGATCGCGCTGTTGCTGGTGATGCCCAGCAGAGCGTTTGCAATGGTGACAGTGATGTTATCGAACACGATGCCGTAGCCGAACACGCCGGAGAACGCCAGAATGATGGTGATGACGGTGATGTCCTTCACGCTGTCGCGCAGGGTCTGCAGCAGGCTCTCCCAGGTCAGCTCGTGGTAGAACACGGTGCCGACCAGCAGGGCGTATGCGCAGGCAAAGGAGCCGGACTCGGTGGGGCTCATGATGCCGAAGCGGATCAGGACGATCAGCAGGACAGGGAACAGAATGGCCCAGATACTATCCAGCAGAGCCTTCAGGATCTCAGACAGCGGAGCCGGATGGTCATGCTCGGGCTTGTAGCCGAAGCGGCGGGCGCTCCAGGTGACGGCCAGCATCAGCAGCACGCACATCAGGACGCCGGGGACCCAGCCAGCCATGAACAGACGGCCAATGGACACCTCGCCGACGGTGCCGTAGATGATCAGGCCCATGCTCGGCGGAATGGTGGCGACGATCAGGCCGGACAGGCCGTTGATGGCGGCAGACCAGCCGCGGTCGTAGCCCAGACGGGTCATCTCAGGTCCGAGGATGCGGCACTCCATCGAAGCATCTGCAACCGCAGAACCGGAGACGCCGCCCATCAGGGTGGACATCAGGCAGGAGACCTGACCGATGTTGCCGTACATATGGCCGGTGCAGGCGTTGGCAAAGCGCATCAAGCGCTTGGTGATGCCGCAGCTGTTCATCAGGTTGCCGGCCAGAATGAACAGGGGGATGGCCAGCATGGTAAAGCTCTGAGAAGTGGAAATGGATTTCTGCACCAGAACGGTCATGGGCAGGTCGCGGATCATAAAGAACGAGAAGCCCGACAGACCGATGGAGAATGCCACGGGCATACCCAGCAGCAGAAACACAAAGAAGATACCGATTGCAATAAACATTAGCCGACGTCCCTCCCTGCTTCGTGTTTGACTTCCTGACCAGCAGGCGTCTTGACGCGCTCAATGATGTTCCGGATGGTGGAGATGAGCATAAAGAAGGAGCCGACAGGCACAGCCATCGTGACCCAGCTGTAGCTGATGTGCAGAGAAGTGATCTGACGCGCCCAGCCGGAAGTGGTCATGCCGTAGCCGTAGTAGATCAGCACGCAGAGGAACGCTGCGATGATGACCTTGAACAGGATGTCCAGAACCTTCTGCACCCCGGCGGGGAACTTCTTGACGAACAGATCAACGCCGATCAGGCCGGAGCCGCGCATGGCGACGTCGCTGCCGAGGAAGATCAGCCATGCGAAGGCGATCAGTGCAACGTCCTGTGCCCAGTTCAGCGGATGGCCAATGGTACGCATCAGCGCCGAAACAAAGACGAGGACCGCAATGCCTGCAACCAGGATCAGAGCGATCAGCTCTTCCAGCTTACAGACTTTTTCATAAAATTTCTTCATAGAAAGTCGTCCTTATTCACAATACCTCCTGCACAGCGAGCTGCCATGCAGGAGGACATTTACGTTATGGTCGATTCAGCTTTTTAAGGGATCAGGCCTCGACGCCGGCTTCCTTGTACAGCTGCTCGCGCAGCTCGGTCCAGCCCAGCTTCTCGTATGCGGGCTTGACAGCCTCACGGAAGATGTCCTTATCGACCTCGACGATGGTCATGCCGTTGTCGGTCAGGGTCTTCTCCATGTCATCCTGAGCAGCGATGATGTCCTGAGCATTGTTGTATGCGCAGTCGTTGAAGTCCTTCTTCATGACTTCCTGATACTCGGCGGGCAGCTTGTCGAACCATGCCTGACCGCAGATGACCATGTTGAACAGGTTGATGTGCTCGGTCTTGCTGACGTACTCGCAGACCTCGTAGATCTTGCTGGAAACAGCGGAGGTGTACTGGACTTCGCAGCCGTCGATGGACTTGGTCTGGATGCCGTTGTAAACCTCAGACCATGCGATGTTGTACGGGGTAGCGCCCATAGCGGAGATGGACTCAACGTACGGGTCAGCACCGGGGGTGCGGATGACAGCGCCCTTCAGATCGGCGGGGGTGTTGTAAGCCTTGTGGCCCATGAAGGAACGAGCACCGTCGTAGTAGTTGTAGCACAGGCCGCAGATGCCGTTGTTGGCCAGGTCAGCGTCCCAGCCCTTGAAGGTATCGGTAGCCATCAGCTTCATGCCGTCCTCGTAGTTGTCCACGATGTAGGCCATGTTCATGATGCCGATGTCGTTGACGTAGCTGGACAGACGGCCTGCGTCGGTCAGGACGGCGATGCCCATGCCCTGCAGAGCCTGGTCGATCATGTCTTCCTCACCGCCCAGCTGGCTGGAAGGATAGATGGTGACCTTCACATGGCCGTCGGTGTCCTCAGCCACCTTGTCGGCAGCAGCCTGCAGGCCCTGATAGATCATGGAAGTATCGGTCTGGGTGGTGGAGAGCTTCAGCTCAAAGACCTCACCGGATGCAGCAGAACCGGCAGTGGAGCCGGAAGCAGCAGTGCCGGCGGTAGAAGCGGAAGAACCGCCGCAGGCGGTCAGGGCAGCAGTTGCAGCCATAGCGCCGCAGACAGCGAGAAACGAACGACGAGAAATCTTCTTCATGTGATTTTTCCTCCTGATTTTTCCAAACAGATCTTGCTCTTCTCGGATGAGCCTCGCGCAGGCCCATCTGATTTTCATGGCTTTATCATACCATGTTCATGTCCTGTTCACAGCTGTAGAATGTCACAACCGGAATATGACATTCTGCCAAATAAAACATGACAAATGTCACTTCTTTCGTCAAATAGTCGAATAAAAGCCCGCTTTTATGCAGCAGTTTGCACAAAAGCGGGCTTTCTGCGTGGATTTTTTGTCAGCTTGTCAATGTGACGTCGAGCTGCTGCTGAATTTGCAGCAGCTGCAATTCAAAGTTCTTGTCTGCCGACATGGCCTCGGTGATCAGGCGGTCAGCGCTCTCCATCGCCTGATGATACCGCGCAAAGCGGGGCGTGGCAAGCGTGTCCTCCATGATGGCAGGCAGAGTAGACATTCCGCGGGAGGCGGTGTCCTGCGAGTCCAGCTGAAGCAGCCGGGCGACCTCATCCGATTCCGTCACACTGTGCAGGGCGGACACGCCGCTCAACTCGGTGTAGACCATCGTCTGCATCTCCTCCGTGCAGGCAATGGTCTTCAGCAGCTCCCAAGACAGCCGGGAATGCTTTGTGCGCTGGCTGATGCCCAGCATGAGGGTGCTCAGCCGGGAGTAGTTGCCGCCGCCGACGCTTGTGCCGCTGGGCATGGCGATGCAGTCCCACTCAAAGTTCGACGAGCGCTTGATGCGCCACGGATACGGCTCATAGCTGCGGTACTCGGAAAACAGCATCGGGCGGAACGCCACTCTGCCCTCGTCGAAGGTCTTTTCGCTCAGATCCGTTCCGGCGTTGAGCTGGTAGATCTTCCGTGCAAACTGCATGGCGGACTCCTGTGCGCTCTGGTTCAGCAGGCAGTGCTGGCCGTCCTCACTGAACAGAGAACAGCCGTTGGCCACCAGCGCCTCTTCCCAGCCGTAATCGTAGACGCCGAACTGGTCAACGATGCCGTCCCCGTCCGTGTCTCTCGTCAGCTGCTCACACAGGCTGTAAAACTCATCCCACGTCCAATCGTTATCCGGGATGCGGATGTGCTCTTTTTGGAGCAGTGTCTTATTGATGAACATCATCTGCGGCACGCATTCCAGCGGCAGCGCATACTGTTTCCCCTTGTCGGCTCCGGCCTGCAATGCCGCCGGGTAAAAGCCGCTCAGATCCGCTTCCGGGTCTTGCTTCATGAACGGGTCCAGCTCCCGCAGGGAAGCTGTATCGCTGAAAATTACAAGGTCCTCGGGAAGGATCACCATCACATCCGGCTCCTGCCCCAGCAGGTACTGGCCGCTGAGCCATTCGGTGTAGTCTTCGACCCGGATGCCGCTGGTGTACTCGACTTTCACGTTGGGGTGCTCTGCCTCAAACTTTTCAATGGCGGCGTCAATAAAGGTATAGTAGTTCTCGCCCGGGACATTCCAATAGCTGTCACACGGGAAGCCGATGTGCAGCACCACCGGACGGCTGGCAGCCGCCAGAATGATGACCGCCGCCAGCAGAAAAGGCAGCGCGGCTTTCCAGTACCGGCTCATACGTCTGCCTCCGGCTGGCTGTTCTGGTTCTGCACCGCCCAGATGGCCAGCTGGGTGCGGTCACGGAGTTCCAGCTTGCGCAGGATGCTGCTGATGTAGTTGCGCACCGTGCCTTCGGAGAGATAGAGTCTGCCCGCGATCTCCTTGTTGGAGAGGCCGCAGCCCACCTCGCGGATGACCTGCCACTCCATCTTGGTCAGCTCCAGCGCATTCTTTTTGTTCACGCGCACCTGCACATCGCCCTGTGCCATGCGGGAGAACATCTGCAAGACCTTGGACGCCACATCCGGGGCGATGATGGAGCCGCCGCGCGCGGCCTCCCGCACGGCGTTGGTCAGGCCGTCCACCGAGACGCCCTTGAGCAGGTAGCCGGAAGCGCCGTACCGCAGAGCGTCAAACACATAATCGTCATCGTCAAAGGTGGTCAGGATGATGACCTTGATGCCCGGAAACTCCTGCTTGATGCGGCGGGTACACTCCACGCCGTCCATCTCGGGCATCCGAATGTCCAGCAGCACCACGTCGGGCTGCTTTTCCTCCACGAGTTCCAGCGCTTCACAGCCATTGGCGGCTGTACCCACCATCTCAATGTCTTCCTGCTTGCTCATCACAAAGCTGAGGCTCTGACGGATCAGTTCCTGGTCGTCGGCCAGAAGCACCTTTATCATACCGTTTCCTCCTGTTTCCTCTTTTCACTGCCCGGGGTCTTGCGCAGAGGGATCTCTGCCCGGATGCAGAACCCGTCGCTGTTCTCATACCAGAATGTGCCGCCCAGCATGAGCATCCGCTCCTGCATATGCTGCAAGCCAAAGCCCGGCGTCACGCTCTTGCAGCCGATGCCGTTGTCCCTCACCGACACTTCCAGCACGCCGTCCTCGATATGGCACCGCACCTGGACCCGGGTGGCGTGGCCGTGGCGGATGGCGTTGGTGATGCCCTCCTGCACGGTGCGGTAGACGCAGTCTTCCTCATCCTGCGAGAGCGTCAGCCCGGCCAGCGACTCTTCCAGCTGGATCTGCGTGCCGCTGCTCTGCGCCATGCTGGTACACATCTTGTTGAGCGCGCCCGAGAGGTTTTCTTTTTCCAGCGAGTCCGGCCGCAGTGCCTTGACCGAGCGCCGGACATCGTTCATTCCGTTGCGGGCGGTGTCGGCTATCAGCTCCATCTGATGGCGTGCCATCTCGGGCGAGTCGTCCATCATCTGGATGCAGGCGTCTGCGCCCGCTGTGATGCCCGTGAGCACATGGCCTAACGTGTCGTGGATCTCCCGCGCAAGGCGGTTGCGCTCCTGCACCTGTGCGGTGTGGGCGCTCTCCTCGGCGTAGATGCGCAGCTGCTCGTTGGCCTGCTGCAGCTGCTGGTTCAGGTTCAGGATCTCCTGTTTCTCGCTGGTCTGCTGGCTGATGAACAGCACCATGTACAGGATGAAGAGTATCATTTCCAGCGCCGACAGGCTCTCGATCACCAGCTGCAGGACGCTGCGGGTGTGCAGGCTGTAAAAAGCCAGGTATTGTTTCAGCGTCACGGCATGGAGGGCGCTGGTGGCGGCGTCCATGTTGCAGAAAAGGTACACCACGATCATGGCGCTCAGAAAGCGCTTCTGCCGGAGAGCGCGCGGGTCGTCCACCATATCCACGATCGCAAACAGAGCGATCTTGTCGCAGTTCTGCTGGAAGATCAGCGCCGAGGCACTGTACAGCACGCCCTCCAATAAATATAACTGCCAGCTGCTGCGGGAGAGAAAGCCGCTGTCCACCTCGTGGGAGCACTTGCTCAGGATGGTGCCCACCGCTGCCAGCATCACGCCCAGGGCAAGCACACCGGGGCGGTAGGGCAGCCATTGCAGCTGCTGCAAAAACGAGTCTGCACGACCAACTCTCACCGCGTAGAGCGGCGTGATGATCTGCACCGCAAAGATGAGCAGGATCAGAAATACCGTCAGCCACTCAATGGCATGGTAGAGCACCCGGAGGCCGATGGACAAATTTTCAGTTTTCATTGCCAGCCCTCCGTGCCGTAGCGCAGAATATCCTCCTGCGTGATTTGATTTACCGGCACCACGATGTTGGTCAGGTACGGCTTGCCCTCCAGGATCTCGTACACCACCTCTGCCGCCATCCGTCCGATGCGGAGGGGCGACTGTGCCGAGGTGGCCGTCATCAGCCCTTCGGAGATCAGGGCTTTCGCCTCCGGTGAGCCGTCCACGCTGTAGACCAAAGTGGACGAGAGCACGCCCTTTTCTTCCAGCGCCGCCATTGCGCCCAGGGCCGCCTGCTCGTTGACGGCCATCACGACGTCAATGCGCGGGAACGTCTCCAACAGCTGCACCATCGCGCGCATGGCACGGTTCAGCTCGCCGCCGCAGTCCCGCAGCTCCAGGATCCGGTAGTCGTTGCCGCTTTTGGTCAGGGTCTGGCAGAAGCCCGAAAGCCTGTCCCAGCTGGAGAACGAATCCGAGTTGGACAGCAGCACGATGCGGGCGTTCTTGGTCTGGCTGATGAGGTGGCGGGCGTCCAGCAGACCGGCGCCGTAGTTGTTGGAGGTGATGGTGCAGGTGACAAGCTCCGGGTCGTCCACCTTGGAGTCGATGAGGATGACCGGCACACCCTTTTCCCTCGCCTTTTCCAGCGCAGGCGTCACGCCCACATAATCCACCGGGTTCACGATGAGCAGCTCAATGCCCTTATTGAGCATATCCTCGATCTCCTGATTCTGCCTCTCCTGGTCTTGCCCCGGGTCGCGCACCAGGAGCAGATCGCCGTTGCTCTTGATCTGCATCTGGATCTCATCGTTGATGGTCTCATAAAACGGGTCGCTCAGGGTCGTATACGTCGCCCCGATCATCCGCGTATGAGTCGGCAGACGCACCGCGTCGATAAACTTTCCCTGCACCCAGATGCCCACCGACACCGCCACTACCAGCATCAGCAGCCCCGCCAATGTCCGCCGAAACAGCTCCATCTGCACATCCTTCTTCCATCTAAGATCCTTTGCCTGAGTGGCTTTATTATAGCCCAGTTTCCCGCTGGCGACAAGGGCAAGTTTTTCGGTACACCGTCTCCCCTTCATCTTGACAACCACACGGCGGCAGGGTATGCTTTAACCATCCAACCACATCTGATTTTACAAGAGGGTCTATGAATATTTACGATATTGCACGGGAAGCCGGAGTCTCGATCGCCACCGTCTCCCGCGTGCTCAACCACAAAGATACTGTCCGCGCCGACACCCGCGCCAAGGTGGAAAAGGTGCTCAAACGCTGCAATTACGCTCCCAGTGCCATTGCACAGGGCATGGTCAGCAAGAGCCTGCACACGGTGGCCGTGCTCACAGTGGACATCCGGGATTCCCATTATGCCCGCACAGCCTACACCATCGAGCGCGAGTTTGGCCGCAGAGGGTACGAGGTCATCCTCTGCAACACCGGCGGCGACAGGGCGGAGACGCTGCGCACCCTGCAGGCTGTGGCACAAAAGCAGGTGGACGGCCTCATCCTGGTCGGCTCGATTTTCAATACCATCTGTCAGGGAGCCGAGATGGAAAATCTTCTGCGCAAAATGCCCGTCGTCCTTGCCAACGGCACGCTGGCTCTGCCGGACGCCTATTCGGTCATGGTCGATGACTGCCGGGGCGTCGAGATGGCCGTGGAGCATCTGGTGAAGACCGGACGCCGGAACCTCTACTATATCAAGGATAAGGCCACCGACAGCGCCGCCGCCAAGGCGAAAGGCTTCCTCTCCGGGATGACAGGCGCAGGTCTGGACGCAGACGGTCATATTCTCGAAACCGGCGAGACGCTGGAGGACGGCATCCGCGCGGTGCAGCAGCTTTTGGCCGAGGGCATCCGCCCAGACGGCATTCTCTGCGGTGAGGATCTGACCGCTGCCGGTGTGCTGAAAGCCCTGCTCCGGGCGGGCATCCGCGTCCCCGAGGAGACCGCCGTGGTGGGCTATGATAATTCCACCTATGCCCGCCTGTGCGAGCCGGAATTGACCTCTGTTGACAACAAACCGGAGCAGGTGGCCTTGCTCTGCGTCCAGCTGCTGCAGAGCCGCATCGAGCACGGCGAGGACTATTCTTCTGTCACCTTGCAGCCGGAACTTGTTCAGAGGCAGAGCAGTTAAAGTGTAAAATCTTAGGAGCGTGTGTGTTCCTCAAAATGTAAGCGGTTACACAATTTTTGCAAAAGCACTTGCTTTTTGCTTTTGTTGTGCTATAATCACGTCAAGAAAGTGCTTACATCATTCTTTTCAACCACTGCTCAGGAGGAGATTTTCATGAAACGTGTCGCCTACGAAGAAATGGTCGCTCAGTTCACCCGCGTGCTGGAAAAGCACGGCTTCACCCCGTCGGACGCCAAAGACGCCGCTGTGATTTTCGCCCAGAACAGCCTTTCCGGCGTGTACAGCCACGGTCTGAATCGCTTTCCGCGGGTGGTGAGCTACCTCGAAAAGGGCGAGATCGACCCGCTTGCCCGCGCCGAGTGCATCTCCCGCATGGGCAGTATGGAGCGCTGGGACGGCCACCGCGGCTTCGGCCCGCTGAACGCACAGCGCGCAATGGAACGTGCCTGCGCCCTCGCCAAGGAAAACGGCGTCGGCATCGTGGCATTGGGCAACAACAACCACTGGATGCGCGGCGGCACCTACGGCTGGCTGGCCGCCGAAAAAGGCTGCATCGGCATCTGCTGGTCAAACACCGCCCCCAATATGCCTGCCTGGGGCGCCAAAGACTGCCGCATCGGCAATAACCCGCTCATCCTCGCTGTCCCCCGCTCCGACGGCCAGCACGTCATGGTGGACTGCGCCCTGAGCCAGTTCAGCTACGGCAAGCTGGAGAGCACCCGTCTGGCGGGCAGGCAGCTGCCCGTACCCGGCGGCTGCGACGAGGACGGTCAGCTCACGACAGACCCCGCCGCCATCGAAAAGAGCGGCCGCGCACTGCCCATCGGCTACTGGAAGGGCAGCGGCCTCTCCATCCTGCTGGATCTGATCTCCACCCTCCTTTCCGGCGGCAATGCCGTCCACACCATCGGGACCTTCGGCGACGAGATCGGTCTGACCCAAATCATGATCGCGATCGACCCCACTAAATTTGGCACCGTCGATGAAAACGACGCCGTCATCAATGCCATCCTTGCGGACATCAAGGCCAGCACCCCGGCCAGACCGGATGGCGAAGTCCGCTGGCCCGGCGAGGGAATGCTGCGCACCATCAAAGAAAACCGCGAGCTTGGTGTTCCGGTGGTCGAGGAGATCTGGGAGTCGGTTTTGAAGATGTAAGAAAACCTCCCTGTTTTTCACATTTGCTTCTCCTGCGGTGGAAAGCTCTGTCTGTCCGTTTGCAGATCCATGAAAGAAAAAGCCTGAAACTTCTCGGTTTATCAAGAAGTTTCAGGCTTTGTTTTGCTTAAATTGGAAATTTACTGGTCGATGGGCTTCATCGTGGGGAGAATGTAAACAATGTTTACAATATCATCCATCATGTTCCATTAAGATACATCAACTGCTGATTTTTGATTTAACAAGTGTCTAATCTTTCGGTAGCCTGTAAACAATAAAGCAGACACGTTTTACTACGCATCTGCTTTATTGTAACTTTATCAGTCAGAATTCGCTTCTTCTGCCGATGACATCATTTTATTAATATTCATTGCCGGCCATACAATCGGTTCAGTTTCAGGCTGAGCGGTTAATAATGTCATTTCGGATCGAACATAAGGAAACAAGATTGCCAATGCGTTTTCTTGAAGCAGACGATCTTTATTTGCGTCCGTTTCATCAATGCTCCAATAGCCGCTAATTTGAACTTTCGCTTCAAACTCATTTTCTCGAACGGCTCGTGCAGTTAATGTAGTTCTATACTCTCCATCGGATATTTTGTCAATGCCGTAGCTAAGATTAAAATTAGTTTTTGAATCACTTTTGTTTGAAAAACCATTTCGAACAAAAGACAACTCATCAAACACAATGTGATCCGCCTTCAAGACACTAACAGGCAACTCATCAGTAGGGCGAATTACTTCATTCATCACTTTCACCTATCTATCACAAAATGTTACGCAGCATACGATGTGAAATTGAAATACACCGAAGGAGCAGACGCGCTAGAACTAGAGAATGAAAAATGCGTAGTGCTCTGAGGAGCTGCTTTTACATACGAAGGAGTCTTTTCAATGAAAGACAAATCCAAGTCATCAAACGTAACTTCTTCAGTATCTCCTATCTGCTCAGAATGCATCCCCTGAGACAGTTTCTGCATTCGCTCCTCTTGCTGTACAGCATACTCCATAGAGGGATGTGCTAAGGAATTCATTAACTCCTGCATATCCGAAATTGTTATATTATAGATTTCATGAAGCATCACAAAGCACCTCCTTTATTTAATGAGTATTAACTTACTATATCATCATATTCAGCAAGAAGCTTAAGATTTTCTGGCGGAATCAAATCTATTATCATCAATTCCGTTTCGGGGTCATCTCCATCTCTCCCAACTTTTTTGAAACCAAACGAAGTTTCATACCAAGGAACCTTTTCTTCTAACGCATTGATTGTAACCAATCGAAACGGACAGTCCTTATGGGAACTTTGAATCTTTCCTAAAATATGCTGAAGAACTTTGCTTCCTATTTTTCGACGTTGGTATTCTTTACGCACCGCAAGGTATTCAATATGAAAGGCATAGAGATCCTCATAATTATCAAGAGAGTATTCATCAATCGGTTCAGGAAAACTCATAATTGGAAACCTCTTGAATTGAATCTGATAATACGCAATCACTATTCCACTTTCCGTCGTAACTTCATACGCATAGCAACGATGAATCAATGTTAAAAAGTAAGAATCTCTTACTTTTTTATCAATACTAGGATTCCCACACGTGAAGTTCTTATCGGCATGATGATTTAATTTTGTGAAAATCAACTTTCCCATTAGAACTCTCCATGTCAACGCTACGGTGCAAGCTAGATATAGTAGCACATTCTTGTATTGTTGTCAAGATTAAATTAACACAAGTTTGAACATTTGTACAGCCCAATTATCATTTCGGTGGATTTTTTGTAGAATTGCACATTGCTTTACACAAAATGTTTATTAAACTACACAAATCAACCATTGATTTCTTCCCGCTTTAACAAATTTTGTTTGCAGATACATGAAATACGTATAAATTTTTGATTTTCTTTGCGAAAAGCGCACCTTCAATTTGCTAAATCGAAAGTGCGCTATGTAGAAAATCTGTCTTTTGTTTTTATGGTATCGCTCTATGTATTCGTCCAAAATCTCCGTATTGATGACAGCCGCGTGTTTCAGGTAAATCAGCGCATGAGCTTCCTGCGCAAGCTCCCGCAGAGGAATCTTTCCCATGGAGTAGAGCGTAATGCCCTCCTCATAGCGGATATACTTCTTTTTCTTCCCGGCCAGTATCTTTTCCTGTTCTGGAACTGTAAAGGTCTCTGTTTCCCATGTCATGCCATTCTTCTCCTTTGTCAAGGGTCGTGGTATACTTGCATTATCAGGATATAGAAAAAGGACACTCCACTTTCGGCTTTTGCCGATGGTGAAATGTCCTCTTGACTGTTTTCTCGTTTACAGTTTTCTGCTGGATGTGGAACTGGCGAAAATCCGTCACGCTCCGTTTGGGATTTTTGCCTTCTCCGACAAGCCCCTAAGAAATCCGTCTGAACATTCAGGTTTTTGGTACATTCAGGGTCGGATTTTCAGTTCGTGCGGACTGTCGGAGACACAAGGATTACCACGTAGCTTAGTTAGATTCCGGGCGCATCGTGGGGAACAGCAGCACATCACGGATAGAAGCGCTGTCCGTCAGCAACATGACCAGACGGTCAACACCGAAGCCGAGGCCGCCCGTGGGAGGCAGACCGTACTCCAGAGCGTTGACGTAGTCGTAATCGACCTGTGCCTTGCAGTCGGGCTCGATGGCCTTGCGCTCGGCGACCTGACGCTCGAAGCGGCCCTTCTGGTCGATGGGGTCGTTCAGCTCGCTGAAAGCGTTGCCGTACTCGGTGCAGTCGATGAAATACTCAAAACGCTCGGTGAAAGCGGGATCATCCGGCTTGCGCTTGGCCAGCGGGCTGATCTCGACGGGGTAATCATAGATGAAGGTGGGCTGGATGAGCTTGTCCTCGACGAAAGCGTCGAAGAACTCGGCCAGGATGGCGCCCTTGGTGGGAACCTCGGGCAGCTCCACATGGTGCTCCTTGGCAGCGGCGATGGCGTCCTCATCGGTCTTCCAGTCGTTGAAGTCAACGCCGGAATACTTCTTGACGGCCTCGATCATGGTCAGACGCTCCCAGTGGCCCATGTCGATCTGCTTGCCCTGATAGGGGATGACCAGGCTGCCGCAGATCTTCTGAGCGAGGCGCTTATACAGCTCCTCCACCAGGTCCATCATGCCGTGGAAATCGGTGAATGCCTGATACAGCTCGATGCTGGTGAACTCGGGATTGTGCTTGGGGTCCATGCCCTCGTTGCGGAAGATGCGGCCCACCTCGTACACACGGTCCATGCCGCCCACGATGAGGCGCTTCAGGTACAACTCGGTCTCGATGCGGAGCACCATGTCCATGTTCAGGCTGTTGTGATGGGTGTAGAAGGGACGTGCGGACGCACCGATCTCGAACGGGGTCAGGATGGGGGTATCGACCTCCAGGAAGCCCTTCTCGTCCAGATAAGCACGGATCTCCTTCAGGATCTGGCTGCGCTTGACAAAGGTCTCCTTGACCTCGGGGTTTGCGATGAGGTCAACATAGCGCTGACGATAACGCATCTCGGTATCGGTCAGGCCGTGGAACTTCTCGGGCAGGGGGCGCAGGCTCTTGGCCAGCAGGGTGATCTCCTCAGCGCGGGCGCTCAGCTCGCCGGTCTTGGTGCGGAACACCTCGCCCTTGACGCCGATGATGTCGCCCACGTCCAGCTTCTTGAAAGCAGCGTAAGCGTCGTCGCCCAGCTCGTCACGGCGGACGTAGAGCTGGATGTCGCCCTTATCGTCGCGCAGATGGGCAAAGCTTGCCTTGCCCATGACGCGCTTGGACATCAGACGGCCGGCCAGTGCGACCTTCTTACCGCTGTCGGTCTCGTTGGGCAGGTCCTTGAACTCTTCCTTCAGGTCAGCAGAGTAAGCATCCTGAGGGAACTTGGTCAGGGTAAAGGGGTCGTGGCCTGCAGCCTGCAGGTCTGCCAGCTTCTGGCGGCGCACCTGCACCTGCTCGCTCTCAGACAGGCCCTGTGCGGGGTTCTTCTTCTGTTCTTCCATAATTTCCTCCCGCTTGGCTCAGTTTGCAGAGTGGGTGATGCCCAGCACCTTGTAGTTGACGGTATGGCCGGTGGGCAGCAGGACTTCAGCGGTGTCGCCGACAGCCTTCTCCAGCAGGGCGTGCCCCACGGGGCTCTCGTCGCTGATCTTGCCGTTCAGGGGGTCAGCCTCGGTGCGGCCCACGATGTCGTACTCCTCGGTCTCGTCCTCGCCCTCCATCTGGATGGTGACGTGGGTACCGACAGAGACGTTCTCAACGCTCAGCTCGCTCTCGTCGATGACGACAGCGTTCTTGACCATCTGCTCCAGCTCGGTGATGCGGTTCTCGACCAGACCCTGGGTGTTCTTGGCCTCATCGTACTCGCTGTTCTCGGACAGGTCGCCGTGGCTGCGGGCTTCCTTGATCTCTTCTGCCAGCTCCTTGCGGCGGACAGTCTTCAGGTATTCCAGTTCCTCCTGCATTGCCTTCAGGCCAGCAGCGGACATCTTGATCTCTTGTGCCATTTGGAAATCTCCTTATCTATTTTTTGGGGTACGGCAGAGTGTCATAAAACATAAAACCGCACACGAATGCCATTTTGACTTATTCATTATAATAGCAAGCTGCGGCCTTGTCAATAAAAACTGCCGCCCTGCGGGCCAAAAAGGCCGCAAAAAAGCCCCGCCGACAGAGGGAAGTGCCGACAGGGCTTAGAAAATGTCTTATTTAGTCGTCTGCGGACTCATCCAGATTGCCCAGCTTCCTGGCCTGCTCGACCACGGCGGGGACCAGCATCTCAGGCAGGATCTCGTAGCGGGCGAACTCGGTAGTGAACCAGCCGCGGCCCTGAGTGGTCTGACGGATGAAGGTGGTGAAGTTGGCCAGCTCAGCCAGAGGCACTTCGGCGATGATGGTCTGCAGGCCGTCCTCGTCGGGTTCCATGCCCAGCACACGGCCGCGGCGCTTGGTGACGTCGCCCATGATGTCGCCGGTATTGTCGTTGGGGACATGAGCTTTTAGGGTGTGGATCGGCTCGAGGATGACGGGGCCGGCCTCGGGCATTGCGGCCTTATAAGCCAGCTTTGCAGCCATGATAAAGGCCATTTCGGAGCTGTCCACAGGGTGGTAGCTGCCGTCCAGCAGGGTAGCTTTCAGGCCGACCACGGGATAACCGGCCAGTACGCCCTTCTCGGCGGCAAGGCGGACGCCCTTTTCAACAGCCGGGAAGAAGTTCTTCGGCACGCTGCCGCCGAACACCTTCTCTTCGAAGACGACCTGTTCGCTGTCGCAGGGCTCGAAGTTGATGACGACATCGCCGAACTGGCCGTGGCCGCCGGTCTGCTTCTTATGACGGCCCTGCTTCTGGCAGGCCTTGCGGATGGACTCGCGGTAGGCGATACGCGGAGCCTCGAGGCCAATTTCCACGCCGAACTTATTCTTCAGCTTGGCCTTGACCACGTCGAGGTGCTGCTCGCCCAGACCGCCGATGATCTGCTGATGGGTCTCGGCGTTGTTGAGGTAGCTCAGGGTGGGGTCTTCTTCCATCAGACGGGCCAAAGCGCTGCTGATCTTGCCCTCGTCGCCCTTCTTGGCGACGGTGACAGCCATGAACAGGCTGGGCTTCGGGAAGACGGGTGCGGGCAGCTTGACCACGCGGGAAGCGTCGCAGAGGGTGTCGCCGGTCTTTGCGCTGACCAGCTTTGCCACAGCGCCGATGTCACCGGCACCGATGCTCTCGGCCTCAGTCTGCTTCTTGCCCAGGACCGTGAGGGGCTTGCCCATCTTCTCGGTCTCGCCGGTGCGGGCGTTGACGAGAGAAGCGCCTGCGGTGATCTTGCCGCTGACGACGCGCAGATAGCTCAGCTTGCCCACGAAGGGGTCGGCCACAGTCTTGAAGACGTAGGCAGCGGTAGGCTCGCTCTCTGCACAGGTCAGCTCGACGGGCTCGCCATTGGTATCCTCAGCCAGAACGCTGTTGTGCTCCGGGCTGGGCAGCAGCTTATGCATATTGTACAGCAGCATATCCAGAGCCTGCTGGTTGACAGCGCTGCCGCAGAACACAGGGGTGATGAGGCCATCCTTGACGCCCTTGCGCATACCATCGACGATCTCTTCGGTGGTGAATGCCTCGCCGCCAAAGAACTTCTCCATCAGCTCGTCGTCGGTCTCGGCGATAGCCTCGCTCATAGCCTCGATAAGGCCCTGGAAGCGGTGGCCGATGTTAGGCAGATCCACCTGCACCTGCTTGCCGCCCTCATACTTGAAGGCCTTCTGGCTGAACAGGTTGATGTACACGGGGGTGCCGTCGTCGAGCTTCGCCGGGACGACGCAGGGGCAGACAGTGGAGCCGAACTTTATCTTCATGTCCTCGAGGATCTTGAAGTAGTTCGCGTTCTCCAAATCGCACTTCGAGACGAAGACCATCGTTGCCTTGCCGTTCTTGCGGGCCAGCTGGAACGCTTTTTCCGCACCGACGGTCACGCCGCTACGGCCCGACACGCACACCAGCACACTCTCGGCTGCACGGATGCCCTCGTACTCGCCTGCCTCAAAGTCGAACAGGCCCGGAGCGTCGATGAGGTTGTACTTGATGCCCTCATACTCCACCGGCACGACCGATGCCGACAGGCTGGCCTTCCGCTTTGCTTCCTCGGGGTCAAAGTCCGAAATCGTGGTGCCGTCCTCGACCCGGCCCATACGCTCCGCAGCGCCCGAAAAATAGACCAATGCCTCGGTCAGCGTCGTTTTGCCGCTGCCGGCATGGCCTGCGATCAAGATATTACGGATGTTGTTGCTTGCGTATTTCATATCGGTTTTTCCCTCATTTCCGCCGCACAGAGCATTCTCTCTGTTTTTGTGGCATATTTTACAAAGATAATACCACACTTCAAGCGATTTTTGAATATTTCATTTGAAATTTCCGGTTTTTACCCTGCCAAACTTCCCGGCTTTGTTTTGTGCATTTTGCCTTGAAGGCAAATATTTTATTGTAAAAGCTGCCGTAGCACGCTATAATAGGGCCACCGAACCCAATTTTTATGCAGAACAAGGAGCACCACACGATGAAACGCACGGATTACATCAACTGGGACGAATACTTCATGGGCATTGCCCTGCTCACGGCCATGCGCTCCAAGGACCCCAGCAGTCAGGTGGGCGCCTGCATCGTCAGCCCGGAAAACAAGATCCTCTCTCTGGGCTACAACGGTATGCCCATCGGCTGCGACGACGACGCCATGCCGTGGGAGCGGGAGGGTGAGCCGCTGAATACGAAATATATGTACGTCTGCCACGCCGAGCTGAACGCCATCCTCAACAGCGCCCACAACAACCTCAAGGGCGCGCGGGTGTACGTCACCCTCTTCCCCTGCAACGAGTGTACCAAGGCCATCATCCAGTCCGGCATCGCCGAGGTCGTCTACTACAGCGACAAGTACCACGACACCGATTCCAGCGTGGCCGCCCGGTTCATGTTCCAAAAGGCCGGCGTCCGGCTCACCCCCTACCAGCCCAGCGGGCGGAAGGCGGAGCTGGAGTTGTAAGATGTTAAATTTTTTCATAGCACCTTGACTTTTGCATCAGATCGCATATACTAGAAGTAGGCAAAATATCGGTTAGGATTATTGCCATCGGCTCATAAAAGCGAAGCCCCCGGTACTCGGCATACCGGGGGCTTCTTTGTGCTTACTGGCCCTTGTGACAGCTGTCAAGCCACTTGCACAGGCGATCGGCAATCACCTGCGCTATGACAGCTACGATAATATCGGTTAGGATCTGGACCATCAGGCTCACCTCCCTTCTGTTGCCAGAATGGAGAAGGGCAGCGTCTTTAGTATAGCATATTCGACAAAGCATTGCAATTTTTGACAGGTGCGTCAAGTGCTTCCTCTTGACCCCACCTTTGCTCTGTATTATAATAGGGTCTGTGAAAGTATAAATATTCAAATTTTGGCGCATAGAGAGGAATATATACAATGGATCTTACGAACCGCAGCTTTTTGAAGCTTCTCGATTACACTCCCGAAGAGATCGAAGGTCTGCTGGACCTCGCCGCCGACCTGAAGGCAAAGAAAAAGGCCGGCATCCGCCACGATGCTCTGCGCGGCAAGAACATTGCCCTTATCTTCGAGAAGACCTCCACCCGCACCCGCTGCAGCTTTGAGGTCGCCGCCCACGACCTGGGCATGGAAGTCACCTACCTCGACCCGTCGGGCAGCCAGATCGGCAAGAAGGAGTCCATTGCTGACACCGCCCGGGTGCTGGGCCGGATGTTCGATGGCATCGAGTACCGCGGCTACGGCCAGAGCATCGTGGAAGATCTGGCCCACTACGCCGGTGTGCCGGTGTGGAACGGCCTGACCAACGAGTTCCACCCCACCCAGATCCTCGCCGACTTCCTCACCATCCGGGAGCACTTCGGCCACCTCAAAGGCATCAACTTCGTTTACTTCGGCGACGCCCGCTACAACATGGGCAACAGCCTGATGGTGGGCTGCGCCAAGATGGGCCTCAACTTCACCGCCTGCGCCCCCAGGAAGTACCAGCCGGACGCTGCACTGGTGGAGCAATGCAAGGCCATCGCCGCCGAGACGGGTGCGGCCATCTCCTTCGAGGAAGACCCTGCCAAGGCCGCAAAGGGCGCAGACGTCCTCTACACCGACGTCTGGGTGTCCATGGGCGAGCCGGTCGAGGTCTGGGCCGAGCGCATCAACGACCTGGCCGCATATCAGATCAACCAGGACCTGATGAACATCGCCGGCCCCAAGGCCGTGTTCATGCACTGCCTGCCCGCCTACCACGACCACAAGACCACTGTGGGCAGGGAGATGGGCGAGCGCTTTGGCCGCGACGCGATGGAAGTCACCGACGAAGTCTTCGAAGGCCCCCAGAGCATCGTTTTCGACGAGGCCGAGAACCGGATGCACACCATCAAGGCTGTCATGGCGGCCACGCTGGGCTATAACGGCTGATGGGCGGAGGACACGTTTCGCGCCCCGATTTCGGGATGCCGCAGCCCGACCCGGCCCACCCGCTGACGGAGTTTTACTGCCTGCTGCAGCGGGCCTTAGACCGGGAGGGCGTGTTTGCCCTGCCCGCGCTGTATGCGCAGTTCCGCGCTCCGGCCCGGCGCATCTACGCCGACGAGGCGGCGGATTTTCTCACCCTTCTGCCCGATGAGGAAGAGGGCGCATCCCGTCTGCTGGCTCCGGCGCAGCTGCAGCTGCTCTATTCCTCTCTGCATGTCATGCCGGATGGTGCGCCCGCCGCGCTGCTGCTCACCGAAGAATGCACCCGGACGGTATACGCCGTCCAGCTGCTGCCGCCCTTCGTCTGGGAAGACCCGCTCCCGCCCCTGCCGGACGCTCCGGCGGCGCTGAGCCTCACCCTCACCATGCGGGACGTGGAAGAGATAGACGCCTGCCCCGCCGCGCTGGGCCACCGTCTCGCCTGCGACAAGGCGGGCAAGCGCTGGCTCCACCACCCCCGGGCCGAGACCTATCTCTCCGAGCGGGTAGCCCTCTTCCAGCGGCTCTACCGATAACCGAACAGAAGCTCTCAGGGTCATTTGCCAAAACATGGCGGCAAATGGCCCTTTTGTTTTGGGCGTATTCATGTTATACTTTGGATACCTTGTGCGATGCCGGGCGGAAGATTTTTCCGCTCTGCACCATAAACTGCAATAATCGGGGCCGCTCATCCGTATACAGGGTGAATGTCCCCAATCAAAGATGATTTTTCCACCGGGTCCTGCTGTACACAGGACATCAAAGGAGCATAGAACTATGGGACAGCTGACCAAAAACGAGATTTTTGCGCTGGCCGTGCAGCGATACAGTGACACGGTGTTCCGAGCCGCCATGCACAACTGCAGCTGCACCGCCGATGCGGAAGATGTGGTGCAGGATGTTTTCGAAAAGCTGCTGTGCTACAATGGCCGCTTCGAGAGCGAGGAACACCTGAAAGCCTGGCTGCTGCGTGTGACCATCAACCGCTGCCACGACCTGACCCGCGCCGCCCGCCAGAAGGACACCGAGCTGGACGAGAATCTTCCCGCTCCGGACCAGATGGAAGACGGCAGTGTGCTGGACGCCGTGCGCGCCCTGCCCGAGAACTACCGCAATGCGGTCTACCTCCACTACTACGAGGGGTACACCGCCGCCGAGGTGGGCCGGATGCTGGGCGCACCCACCAACACGGTGCTCAGCTGGCTTCGCCGCGCCCGCGCACAGTTACATACGATGCTGAAGGAGGAGATCGAAGATGAGGTGGTATGAGTACAAGATGGAGGTAGACGACCTTCACGCTTCGGACGACCTGAAAGCAAAGCTCCTCGCCATGCAGCCGGCAGAAGAGGCCCCGAAACCCGCCAAAAAGCCCAAAAAAGCCATCCACTTTCCCCGCAAGGCTCTGAGCATCGCCGCCTGCGGCCTGCTCTGCGGCGTTGGTCTGTATGCGGCAGTCCACTCCCCCATCAGCCTGCTGCCTGCGGGCGGCGCGGCCCTCAGCTCTGCCGCTGAGACGGCCTCCTACGCCGCCTACTCGATGGACGACGTGAACAGCGCCCTTGCCGCACCCAAGATGTCCGTCCCGGCCGGTGGAAGCGCCGATGCCATGATCGACCGCGATGCAGGCGGCACCGGCGCCCTCAGCGCCGAGGCCGCGCAGACGAGCACAAAGCTCATCTACACGGCCAACCTCACCATCGAGAGCAAGGACTTTGACGCCGCCCGCACCGCCCTCACCGACGCCGTGAGCGCCGCCGGAGGCTATCTGGAATCCAGCAATGAATCCTCTTACACCGGCTCGAGCCGCACCCTCTCCCTCACCATCCGCGTCCCGCAGGACAACTACGCGAGCTTCCTCGAAGCCGCCGCGCAAGCGGGCAACCTCGTGGACAAGAGCGAGCAGGTGCAGGACGTCACCACCCAGTATATGGACATCGAGGCCCGGCTCTCCAACCTGACGGCCCAGCGCACACGTTTGCAGGAGCTTCAGGCCAGCGCCGAAAACCTCTCCGATCTGCTGGAGATCGAATCTTCCCTCAGCGACGTCCAGTACCAGATCGAGAGCTGGCAATCGCAGCTGGACTGGTACAGCCAGCAGGTGTCCTGCTCCACGGTCTACCTCTCGCTGGACGAGGTGAAGGAATACACCCCCACCGAGGAATCCTACCTCTCCCAGTTGTCCAGCGCCCTCCGCAATGGCTGGACGGGCTTTGTCTCCGGCATCCAGCAGCTGACGGTCTGGGTCGTGGGCGTCTGGCCCGTGCTGGTCATTCTGGCCGCAGCCACCCTCGTCGTCCGCTTTGTGCGCCGCCGCACCCGCAAGTGATATTCGCTCTGTCGAAGCGTCCCGGAATGGGGCGCTTTTTGTTTCCGGCAGCGGCCTTTTCGAAAAAGTCATATTCTTTTTGAAAAAACGCTTGACAAGTCCCCCGCCTTGTGGTATTATACTTGAGCAGTCAGCGAGAGGCCGACAGCAAAAAGTAAATATCGCGGGGTGGAGCAGTCTGGTAGCTCGTCGGGCTCATAACCCGAAGGTCGTTGGTTCAAATCCGGCCCCCGCAACCACCAAGCATCTTGATTTTATCAAGATGCTTTTTCTTTTTTGCATACAAAACGAGAGGCCGCACAGCTGTGCGGCCCCTCGTTTGCGTTTATATCTTTTACAGCATCCCGTGCCGACGCTGTTCGGCTTCCAGCTCCTGGTTCAGGGCCGCCTTGCGGTGGTCGAGCAGGAGGTCTTTGTTGTACTGGAAATACCGCTCACAGCCGTTTTCGGCAATGAAGGCATGGGCGGCGGGCGAGAGGGTCAGCTCGGTGACGAAGACCACCATCTCCTGACTCTCGGCGAATGCCTGCTCCATGAAGTCGAAGGCCGCTTCCAGCGCGGCGCTGGCCGTCTGCTGGGCGGTGTCCCGGACATCCGACAGGGTGCCGAACTGGGTGCGCAGCACCTTGAAAGCGGCGTCCGCGTCCGGCGCGGCGGCGCGCAGAAGCTCTTTCTCCCAGCTGCGCAGGGTCTTGGCCGTCTGCAAGCGGGCTTCCAGCGTGGGCTTATCCAGCAGACCGGCGGTGCGCTTTTTCTGGGTCTCGGCCTCGTAGTCGGCGGTCATCTGGCCAAAGAGCTGCGCCCAGCAGTTCGGCTCCTGCGCCAGTTCTGCGGGCATCTCGGCAAAGGCTTTCTTCGTCTCTCGTAGGAAGGCATAGCAGCTGTCGGCCACAGCGTCTGCCCGCCGGGAGGCAGAGAAGCGCGTCTCGAGGCCGGACAGGATCAGGCTCACGAGGCTCAGCTTCTCGTCGAAGGGGGCCTGCAGCAGCCGCGCAAAAGCGGCAGGCTTGGCCTGACCGGCCAGAATGTCCTCCACGCCGTAGTCGTCACGGTACTTGTAGTAGAGGTCGAGGTAGGCCGAGAAGTCCTCGGCGATCTTCTGGTGCTGGATATACTGGCGGATGAGCTCTTCATCGGCCTGCAGGCCCAGCGACTCATAGGTATTGAGCAGGTTGGAGAGGTCTTCCCAGCCGCGGGCGGTGACGAACTGGGTGCCGTCCACGTCGGCGTTTATCTGGTAGAAGTTCTGGGGGTGCAGTTCGAGGTAGCTCAGGATAGCGCTGTGGATATGGGCTGCACGGGCGTAGTCCTTCCAGACCGGCAGATCCGGCTCAATGTCCATCCGGCGGACGCGGTCGAGGGTGACAATATCGAAATCGCGGACGGATTTATTGTACTCCGGCGGGTTGCCTGCCGCCACGATGACCCAGCCCGCAGGCACGGCCTGATTGCCGAAGGTCTTGCACTGCAAAAACTGCAGCATGGTGGGGGCCAGCGTCTCGGAGACACAGTTGATCTCGTCGATGAAGAGGATGCCCTCTTTCAGGCCGGTGGCCTCCATCTTGGCGTAGACGCTGGCGATGATCTCGCTCATGGTGTACTCCGTCACAGAGACGTCCCGGCCGCCGTAGTTGCGCTGACGGATGAAAGGCAGGCCCACGGCGCTCTGGCGGGTGTGATGGGTGATGGTATAGGCCACCAGCGCCACGCCGCACTCCCGCGCCGCCTGCTCCATGACCTGGGTCTTGCCGATGCCCGGAGGCCCCATCAGCAGGATGGGGCGCTGGCGGATGGCCGGGATGGCGTATTCGCCCAGAGCATCTTTGGCGAGGTACGCTTTGACGGTATGCTCGATCTCTTCTTTGGCTCGTTTGATGTTCATATTCTTTCCCTCGTTATCACGAATTGTTGAGGTCACGGTAGAGGTCGTCTTCCTCCGCCAGCGCTTCGGACAGGGCCGAGGCGCTGCGGGCGGCCTCACCGGTAAATTCTTCTTCGTCCAGCACCACTTTCATTGCCCAGGGCGGCACATTGGCGTCGTCGAAGCGGTCGCCCAGAAATAGAAATGCCGTGTCGTAAGCCGGGCGGCGGGCCGGGTAAGTACCCATACCGTCGGTAAAATAGAGCAGACCCCGGAGGTTCGAGAACTTCTTCTCGGCGCAGAGCCGGCTGACGTACTCGAAAGCGGGCCGGAAATCGGTGCCGCCGCCGCCCCGCAGCTCGAAGTGGTTCATGGCACGGATGAGGTCGTCTTCGTTTTTGACGGGAATATCCTGCCGCACCGCGTTGTCGGCCTGGATGAGGTGGAGATTCATCCGATGGAAGAAATTCTCCCTGCCCTTCAGCAGGGTGTACGTCTCAGCCAGAAAGGCCCGCACCAGCTCACCCGAGGTGGAGTAGCTGGTGTCGATGACGAGGGCCAGCTCCTCTATCTTCTTGCTCTCCCGGGTCTCCAGCGGCTCGATGAGGGGCAGGTTGCCGTAGACCGACAGGCCATAGGTGTAAAAGTTCAGATCGAACTCGTCCGGGTCGAGGTGGACTTCCTCCCGGGTGACGCAGAACCGGCGCAGGAAGTCGCCGTAGCTGCGGCGGCTGCGGTTTGCGGCTTTGATCTGCTCCCGCATGGCGTCCGCGCCCTCACCGGCCTCTTTGTCCCGCAGTTCCAGCTCTGTCTGCATCCGCTCGCCGATTTTTTGCCACGTCTTCCGGGGCAGCGGCGCAGGCATCTGCTGGGGCTGTTCAGGGGCCTCTTTGGGCCAGAGGCGGTGGTCGTCGGTGTAGAATTCTTTTTCCAGCTGGCGGAGAACGCCGGGCGTCTGCCGCACCAGCCAGCGATAGATAGGGGCTGCAGCAGCCACTTTTTCCTGCGCGATGATCTCCTCATAGGCGTGTTGGCGCACCCACGTCAGGGGGCGCTGGACGCTCTTGCGGCCAAGACCGTCGATGACGTTCTCCACCGCAATGTCACACGCAAGGTCCCACAGGCGTTTGTCCCGCTTGCCGCGCAGCCAGAGATGGCGGAAGATGCAGTGGAACACCGTGTGAAGGTAGAGCCGGTTGAGATATTTGGGGTTCTTCTGGTAGAGCCGAAGCAGGGCGCTGGGCTGGTAGCAGAGGATGGTTCCATCCGTCGCCAGTACACCGCACCGCTCGTCGGCGGTGGGCGTCAGGGCCGAGAGGGCCTGGTCTAAAAAGCGGAAGTCCAGATACAGCCCGCTGCGCACCACGGCCAGCACCTCGCCGCCCATCCGGGCCTGCCACTCTTCGTGAGTCTCGGGCCGGGCCGACTGGAAGGGCTTGCGGGGGTCAAAAAACGTTTCCTTCTCAGAAATCAAAATCATACCTCTTCTTTTGGGGCGCAGCGGCACGCTTTTTGTGCTCTGCGTCGGCCAGCAGGGCGGCAGCTTCGGCATTGTCGGCCTTGGCCGCGAGGGCCGCACCCTCGGCAAAGGCATCAGTATCCATCACATCCAGCGCCAGCAGGACTTTGATGCCCTCGGTGTCCTGCGCCTTGAGCAGACGGGTCAGCACCCGCCCGGTGTTGGTCTTGAGGAAGTCCCGGTATGCATCCCGGGCGGCATCGCTCAGCTGCCACGGCCAGCGCAGGCGGTCGAAGCAGAGCATCGCCATCACGGAAGCGTCGTCGGCGTCGTGGCCCTGCGGGAAAATGGCGTCGTACTCCGCCGGGAGAAGCTTATTTTCGAGAAAGCACTGCCGGTAGTGGTAGCCCTGCCCCGAAAAGGTGTGGAGCAGGATGTGGGCGGGCGTCTCCTCGATGTCCTCCCAGTAGGCGGGATACCACAGCCCCGCACGGGGTGCGGCCTCCCCCACCGGCCAGAACAGCGCCCGCACGGCCTCGGTGATGCTGCCCACGAGGGCGAACAGGCCGGTGGCCTGCTCGGGCGTAGCGCGGATGATGAGGTCTTCCAGCGCAAAGCAGTTGAGGAAGACATCGCTGCCCATGGTCAGCTCTCCTGTCCCGGCAGTCAGGCGGCGCAGCCTGCGGCAGTTGTAGAATGTGCAGCTGCCGATGACCCGCAGACTCTCCGGCAGGGTGACTTCTTCGAGGAAGTTCCCGCAGATGGGGTGGAGCTCGTCGTCCTGCGCCGGGGCGGCGGGGGCGTCGAAGTCAAAGCTGTACCGCTCTTTGCCGCTCACATCCCGGCCAAAAGCACGGGTCAGACAGAGCTTGCCGTCCTCGGCCTGCTCATAGCGGCAGATCTTTTCCGGCCCGGGCAGCCCCCGGGGCTTTTCGGAAAAACAGTAATCTCCCAGTTCGGTGATGGGCCACTGGCCCTCCCCTTCCGGCGCAGAAACAGCCCCAGGCAGCTTTACGCAGGGCTCACCGCCGTACACCCGCACAAGGCGGGCCGTGCCGCCCGCCAGCGGCAGAATATCCAGTATCATAAGAACCTCGCTCACAAAAAAGCTGCCGCACAGACACGCCGTGCAGCAGCTCCGTTCAAAACTTCATCACTGTGCGGCCTGTGCAAGGCAATCGTTCATTGCCGCAAATACCGCGTCGCTGGTCATGGTGCTGCCGGAGACAGCATCCACTCCGACGGTCGAGCCAGCCGCCAGCAGGGAGGCCGACAGCGTCTCTGCCGCCTTGCCGCCCAGCTCCGGCGTCTCGCCGGAAGCGTCTATCACAACATTCGTCACCTTGCCGCCGGTGATGGTCACGGTAACGCCCACCTCGCTCAGACAGCCCTGCGCACTGGCGGTGTAGGTGCCGTCGGTGTAGGTGTCAGCATTATCGGCAGCAGGCACGGTGCCGGTGCTCGAGATATAAAGGGCCAGCACGATGCCGAGGACGACGTCCAGCACCAGCATGAGGATAATGTTGCGGGTCATGTGTTTTTTCATGGTCTGTGAAGTGCTCCTTTTGCGATGTTTGGGGTCCGCTCGTTACTTTGCGGGCTTGAAGCTGTCGCGCAGGGTCACGACACGATTGTACACGCCGGGGTTCTTCGAGTCGGGAGTGAAGAAACCGGTGCGCACGAACTGGAACTTATCGCCGGGCTTTGCGTCGGCCAGAGCCTCTTCCAGCTTGCAGCCCTTGCGGACGACAACGCTGTCGGGATTCAGATAATCCTTGTAGTCGCTGCCCTCGGGGATGGCATTCATGTTCGCCTCGGTGAAGAGCTTGTCGTACAGGCGTACCTCGGCATCCACGGCGTGGGCGGCGCTCACCCAGTGGATGGTACCCTTGACCTTGCGGCCATCGGCAGGGTTGCCGTTGCCGGTCTCGAGGTCGGCGGTGCAGTGGATGACAGCGATGCTGCCGTCGGGGTTCTTCTCGACGCTCTCGCACTTGACGATATAGCCGCCCATCAGACGGACTTCGCCGCCGACGGTCAGGCGCTTGAACTTCGGAGGCGGCACCTCGGCGAAGTCCTCGTTCTCGATCCACAGCTCCTTGGTGAAGGCGACCTTGCGGGTAGTGGTGTCGTTGGCTTCCCGGTTGGGGTTGTTGGCGATGTCGAAATACTCGGTCTTGTCGGCGGGGTAGTTGTCCACCACCAGCTTGACGGGGTCCAGCACGGCGATGCGGCGCTGTGCGGTCAGGTCCAGCTCGCTGCGGATGCAGGCTTCCAGCTGGCGCATATCAATGAGGTTGTCGGACTTGGAGATGCCGGCCTCGCGCACGAAGGTGAAGATAGAAGAAGCGGTGTAGCCGCGGCGGCGCAGGCCGCACAGGGTGGGCATACGGGGGTCATCCCAGCCGTCCACGATGCCCATCTCCACCAGCTCACGCAGATAGCGCTTGCTCATGACGGTGTTGGTCATGTTCAGGCGGGCAAACTCGCGCTGCTTGGGGAACTCGGTGTCAAAAATGTTCTCGATGACCCAGTTGTACAGCGGGCGGTGGTTCTCGAACTCGAGGCTGCACATGCTGTGGGTGATGCCCTCGATGGCGTCCTGGATGGGGTGGGCAAAGTCGTACATCGGGTAGATGCACCACTTATTGCCCTGACGGTGATGCTCGGCGTACTTGATACGGTAGATGGCCGGGTCACGCATATTCATGTTGGGGCTGGCGAGGTCGATTTTAGCGCGGAGGGTCTTTTCGCCCTCCTTGAACTCGCCTGCACGCATCCGGCGGAAGAGGTCGAGGTTCTCTTCCGGGGTGCGGTCGCGCCACGGAGAGGGACGGGAGGGCTTGCCTGCGTCGCTGCCGCGGTACTCGCGCATCTCGTCGCGGGTCAGGTCATCGACATATGCCTTGCCCTCGAGGATGAGCTTTTCGGCATACTCATAGCACTTGTCGAAGTAGTCGCTGCCGTAGAAGATGCCGCCGTTGGGGTCGGCACCCAGCCAGTGCAGGTCCTCGATGATGCTGTTGACATACTCCTCCCCTTCACGGGCGGGGTTGGTGTCGTCGAGGCGGAGGTTGAACTTGCCGCCGTACTGGTTTGCGATGGACCAGTTGATATAGATCGCCTTGGCGCTGCCGATGTGCAGGTAGCCATTGGGCTCCGGCGGGAAGCGGGTATGGATCTCGCTGATTTTGCCTTCGGCGAGGTCGGCGTCAATGATCTCAGTCAAAAAGTTTTTATCTGCCATAGTGGCGTTCCCCCTGTCAGGGCATAGCAAGCCCGGAATTACACTTTTGATACCCCTTATAATACACTATTTCCCGCTTTCCTTCAAGGTGGAAAGCCGAAGTTCCACCTGTTTTCGGCGTCGTTTTGCGAAAAAGCTTTCCCTGTCTCCCGCCTTTTGCAAAAAAAGCGAAATTCATGCTTGACATTCCGCACAGAATCTTATATAATAATCAAGCATTCAGCGAATGCGGAATATCTGTAGGGGTATAGCTCAGTTGGTAGAGCAGCGGTCTCCAAAACCGCGTGCCGTGAGTTCGAGACTTACTACCCCTGCCACAAGCGCACAGAGAGTACTCTGTGCGTTTTGTTTTTGTATTTTTCCCTGAATGTCAGACTTTCCAAAACTTTTTTGACATTTTCTGAAATTCATGCTTGACAACAGCGCGTTTCTCAGGTATAATAACACACGTTCCGGCGGTCAACCGCCAGAAACGATGCACTTGAGCGATCATGGCCCGGTAGCTCAGTTGGTTAGAGCACCAGCCTGTCACGCTGGGGGTCGTCGGTTCGAGCCCGATCCGGGTCGCCATTTGCTGCTATAGCTCAGTTGGTAGAGCGCATCCTTGGTAAGGATGAGGTCTCCAGTTCGAATCTGGATAGCAGCTCCAAAGGCAAGCACCTCGAAGTCTTAGGACTTCGGGGTGTTTTTTTGCGCTTTTTTCAGGGCAGGAGGACTGTTGCATCCTACTGCTTGTGGAAACCGCCCAAAATAGAACGACTTTTTCTCCCGGTACGTCAATTGAAGCCACCTCCAAATTGTTATATAATTAACATAATAAATAAAAATCCGGCACAGCGCTGCGTGTGCCGTACTATTTTTGGAGGTTTTGTATTATGGCTCGTTTTACTCTGCCCCGTGATCTGTACCATGGCAAGGGCGCTCTGGAAGCGCTGAAATCCTTCACCGGAAAAAAGGCAATGATCTGTGTCGGCGGCGGCTCCATGAAGCGCTTCGGCTTCTTGGACCGTGCTGTGGAGTACCTGAAGGAAGCCGGCATGGAAGTGGAGCTGTTCGAGGGCATCGAACCCGATCCTTCCGTGGAGACCGTCATGCGCGGTGCCGAGGCCATGCTGAAGTTTGAGCCCGACTGGATCATCGCCATGGGCGGCGGCTCTCCCATCGATGCAGCCAAGGCCATGTGGATCAAGTACGAGTACCCCGAGATCACCTTTGAGGAGATGTGCAAGGTGTTCGGCATCCCGCCGCTGCGCCGCAAGGCACACTTCTGCGCCATTTCCTCCACCTCTGGCACTGCCACCGAGGTGACCGCTTTCTCCATTATCACCGACTACCAGAAGGGCATCAAGTACCCCATCGCAGACTTTGAGATCACCCCGGACGTGGCCATCGTGGACCCCGATCTGGCTGAGACCATGCCCAAAAAGCTGGTTGCCCACACCGGTATGGACGCCATGACCCATGCCGTGGAGGCTTATGTTTCCACCGCACACTGCGACTACACCGACCCGCTGGCCATCTTCGCCATCCGCATGATCCAGGGCGATCTGGTGGACAGCTACAATGGCGATATGTCCAAGCGCGACTCCATGCACAACGCCCAGTGCCTTGCCGGTATGGCCTTCTCCAACGCACTGCTGGGCATCGTGCACTCCATGGCCCACAAGACCGGCGCTGCCTTTGCAGACTACGGCGCACACATCATCCACGGCGCGGCCAACGCCATGTACCTGCCTAAGGTCATCGCCTTCAACGCCAAGGACCCCGAGGCCAAAAAGCGCTACGGTGTCATCGCAGACGAGATGAAGCTGGGCGGCGCAAACGATGACGAAAAGGTCGGCTTGCTTATCGACTATCTGCGCGGCATGAACGACGCCCTGAACATCCCCCATTGCATCCAGCACTACGGCCCGGACTCCTACCCCACCGAGCAGGGCTTTGTGCCGGAGAATGTGTTCCTCGAGCGTCTGCCCGAGATCGCCAAGAACGCCATCGCCGACGCCTGCACCGGCTCCAACCCCCGCCAGCCCAGTCAGGAGGAGATGGAGAAGCTGCTCAAGTGCTGCTACTACGACACCAAGGTGGATTTCTGATCCGTCCTTTCTTTATTACGCCTCCTTCCCTATGGACAAAAGCCCCGCAGAGCATACCGCCCTGCGGGGCTTTTGCCGTTTATGTGGGACGATTTGAAATGCCCGCCGCGTGCGCCCCTTCCCGTGAAAAGGGGACACCGGAGCGTCCGCAGACGCTCCGGTGTCCCAAATTTTGAAATAGTTTTCTCTAGCGGCAGGCCTTACAGCTTGCTCAGCTGGGGACCCTGTGCGGTGTCCTTCACAGCCCAGCCCAGTTCGGTCAGCTGTGCGCGGATGGCATCGGCGGTGGCCCAGTCCTTGGCCTTCTTGGCAGCAGCACGCTTTTCCACCAGCTCAGTCACCTCGGCGGGCACCTCATCCTTTTTGCGGTTGTACAGCAGACCCAGCACACCGGTGATCTCGTCAAAGGCGGCGGCAGCGGTCTCCAGCGCAGCCTTGCTGGAAGCAGCAGACAGGGTGTTGATCTCCTTGACCAGATCAAACACGGCAGCCAGTGCATCCGGAGTGTTCAGGTCGTCGTCCATGGCGGTGCAGAACTTGGTGCGTGCCTCTGCGGCCTTTTCCTTCAAAGTCTCATCGGTGCCAAAGTCGGTCTTGCTCAGGGCAAAGTCCAGATTCTCGCGGCAGGTGTACAGGCGCTCCAGGCTGTTCTTGCAGCTCTCGATGAGGTCTACGGTGTAGTTCAGGGGCATGCGGTAGCCGGCGGTCAGCATGAAGTAGCGGATGGGCTCGTAGCCGTAGAGGTTTGCCACATCCCGCACGGTAAAGAAGTTGTGCAGGCTCTTGGACATCTTCTGATTGTCCACGTTGATGAAGCCGTTGTGCATCCAGTAGCGGGCAAACTCGCAGCCATTGGCGCACTCGCTCTGGGCAATCTCGTTTTCGTGGTGGGGGAAGATCAGGTCCTGACCGCCGCAGTGCAGGTCGATGGTCTTGCCCAGATGGGTGCGGCTCATGGCGCTGCACTCGATGTGCCAGCCCGGGCGGCCCATGCCGTAGGGGCTTTCCCATGCGGGCTCACCGGGCTTTGCAGCCTTCCAGACGGCAAAGTCGGCGGGATCTTCCTTCAGATCGTCCTCCATGCGGCTGCGCAGCTCGCGGTTGCCGCTCTCCAGATCGTCCAGATTCAGGTGGCTCAGCTTGCCGTAGCCGGGGTCGCTCTTCACCCGGAAGTACACATCGCCGTTCTTGGCAACGTAGGCGTGGCCGGAGTCGATCAGATCTTTGACGATATCGAGAATCTGAGGGATGTGCTCGGTAGCGCGGGGCTGCACGGTGGGCTTTTCGCAGTTCAGACCGGCGGCATCCTTCAGGTACTCGGCCTCAAAGCGCTGCGCCACCTCCTTCATGGAGGTGCCCTCTTCCTGCCCCTTCTTGATGAGCTTATCGTCGATATCGGTGATGTTGGAAACGTAGATCACCTTGTTGCCCCGGTATTCCAGATAGCGGCGCAGAGTGTCGAACACGATCAGCGGGCGTGCGTTGCCAATGTGGATATAGTTGTACACGGTAGGGCCGCAGACGTAGATGCGGTACTCGCCGGGCACCTGCGGCACAAATTCTTCCTTCTGTCGGGTCAGGGTGTTGAAGATCTGCATGGTCAATTCTCCTTTTTGTTCCAAACAGAAGCCGCAAAACAAAACGCCCCCGGAGCGGTGCACAAGGCACAGCTCCGAAGGCGGTTTTAAAATCAAAATCGCGGTTCCACTTCTGTTTGTCGCTCAAAGCCGGTAACGGCGGCGCACCGCACGGCGATACTTCCCCGCAGGGGTTCCCGCCGCGTGCTGTCCGGGCGCACTTTGCGCAGCGGTCTGCAAACAGGCTTCCAGCCAGTGGCCTGTTCTCTCTGCGCAGACGGTGTGCGGCGCTACTCTGCCCGGATAAACGCATTTATCCTTTTACCCCTTTATTATAGCGGTGCGGTGCAGGGAAGTCAAGGCAGAACGAACCAGTGAAAATGAAATTCAGCCAAGCCTACCGGCTTGGCTGAATTTCAAATCAAAAAGATGCTTTCCTCTTTACCCGGGATACCGGCTCACTTCCAGCAGTTCTTCTGCCCGCTTTACCTGCTCTGCCGTGGGCGGTACAGCGTCCGGCAGGGGATAGGGGATACCCAGCTTTTGCCACTTGAACAGCCCCAAGGTGTGGTAGGGCAGCACCTCCACCCGCTGCACCGTTTTGAGCGAGCGGATGAAGTCTGCTGTTTTGCGCAGCCCCTCCTCGTCATCGGTCAGCCCGGGCACAAGGACGTGCCGCACCCACAGCGGGATGCCGAGGTCGGAGATGTGCCGCGCCATGGCAAGGATGTTGGCGTTGTCCTTGCCGGTGAGCTGCCGGTGGCGCTCCGGGTCGATCTCCTTGAGGTCTAAGATCACCAGACTGGTGTTAGCCATCAGACGGTCGAACGCCGCCAGATAGGCCGGGTCATCCGGGCGGAAAGGCTGCCCGGCGGTGTCCAGCGCCGTGTGCACGCCCTTGGCACGCGCCAGCGTGAAGAACTCAGTCAGGAAATCCATCTGCCGCAGCGGCTCGCCGCCGCTGACCGTGATGCCGCCCTTTTTGCCCCAGTAGTTGCGGTAGCGGTATACCCGCTGGAACAGCGATTCTGCCGTCCATGCCTCGCCGCCCTCTGCCCATGTTTCGGGGTTGTGGCAGTACTTGCACCGCAGGGCACACCCCTGCAAAAACACCACAAAGCGCACGCCGGGGCCGTCCACCGAGCCGAAGGATTCCAGCGAGTGGACGTACCCAAGGGCCTTACAGGACGCCATGGCAGGTGCGTGCCAGCACGTCCAGCTGCTGCTCGCGGGTCAGGTCGATGAACTTGACGGCGTAGCCGGAAACGCGGATGGTGAAGTTGGCGTATTCTTCCTTCTCGGGGTGCTCCATGGCGTCCAGCAGCTTCTCCTTGCCAAAGACATTCACGTTCAGGTGGTGTGCGCCCTGATCGAAGTAGCCATCCAGTACCTGCACCAGATTCTCCACGCGCTCGCCCTCGCTGTGACCCAGTGCCTCGGGGTTGATGGTCTGGGTGTTGGAGATGCCGTCCAGCGCCCAGTGGTAGGGCAGCTTTGCCACGGAGTTCAGCGAGGCCAGCAGACCGTTCTGCTCTGCGCCGTAGCTGGGGGTAGCGCCGGGTGCAAACGGGGTGAAGGCGGCGCGGCCATCCGGCAGTGCGCCGGTGTACTTGCCGTACACCACGTTGGAGGTGATGGTCAGGATGGAGGTGGTAGCCTCGGAGTTGCGGTAGGTGTGGCGCTTCTTGATCATCTCAAGGAAGGTCTTGAGCAGCCACACGCCGATCTCGTCGGCGCGGTCGTCATCGTTGCCGTACTTGGGGAAGTCGCCCTCGGTCTCAAAGCCGGTGGCAAGGCCGTTTTCATCGCGCACCACCTTCACCTTGGCGTACTTGATGGCGCTCAGGGAGTCGATAACGTGGGAGAAGCCTGCAATGCCGGTGGCAAAGGTGCGGCGCACATCGGTGTCGATAAGTGCCATCTCGGCTTCCTCGTAGTAGTACTTGTCGTGCATATACTGGATGAGGTTCAGCACGTTGACATACAGCCCGGCCAGCCAGTCCAGCATCTGCACATACTTGGGCAGCACCTCGTCATAGGTCAGGTACTCGCTGGTGATGGGGGCGTAGTTGGGGCCGCACTGCTCGTGGCTCTTCTCGTCCACGCCGCCGTTGATGGCGTACAGCAGGCACTTGGCAAGGTTGGCGCGTGCGCCGAAGAACTGCATCTCCTTGCCGGTCTGGGTGGCAGACACGCAGCAGCAGATGGAGTAATCGTCGCCCCAGACAGGCTTCATCACGTCATCGTTCTCGTACTGGACGCTGCTGGTGTTGACGGACACCTTGGCGGCGTACTTCTTAAAGGCCTCGGGCAGGGCAGAGGAGTACAGCACGGTCAGGTTGGGCTCCGGTGCGGGGCCCATGTTCTCCAGCGTGTGCAGGAAGCGGTAGCAGTTCTTGGTGACCATGCTGCGGCCGTCCATGCCGATGCCGCCCACCTCCAGCGTCGCCCACACGGGGTCGCCGGAGAACAGCTGGTTGTAGCTGGGGATGCGGGCAAACTTGACCATGCGGAACTTCATGACCATGTGGTCGATGAGCTCCTGTGCCTGACTTTCGGTCAGGATGCCCTTGTCCAGATCGCGCTGGATATAAATGTCGAGGAAGGTGGAGATGCGGCCCACGCTCATGGCGGCGCCGTTCTGGGTCTTGATGGCGGCCAGATAGCCGAAGTACAGCCACTGGCAGGCCTCCTTGGCGTCCTTGGCGGGCTGGGAGATGTCGTAGCCGTAGGCCTCGGCCATCTTCTTCATGCCCTTCAGGGCGCTGATCTGGCGGGCGATCTCCTCGCGCAGACGGATGACATCGTCGGTCATGGTGCCGTCGCCGCAGTTGGCAAGATCCTCCTGCTTGAACTGGATCAGGGCATCGATGCCGTACAGGGCAACGCGGCGGTAGTCACCCACGATGCGGCCGCGGCCGTAGGTGTCCGGCAGACCGGTGATGATGTGGGTGTGGCGTGCCTTCTTCATCTCGGGGGTGTAGGCATCGAACACGGCCTGATTGTGGGTGCGGGTGTAGTCGGTAAAGATCTTGTGCAGCTCGGCAGAGGGCTGGTAGCCGTAGGTGGTGCAGGCCTGCTCTGCCATCTTGATGCCGCCGTAGGGCATAAAGGCGCGCTTGAGGGGCTTGTCGGTCTGCAAGCCAACGATCTGCTCCAGATCCTTCAGGTTTTCGTCAATATAGCCGGGGCCGTAGGAGGTCAGGCTGCTGACCACCTCGGTCTCCATATCCAGCACGCCGCCCTTGGCGCGCTCGGCCTTCTGCAGCTGCTGCAAAGCACCCCAAAGCTTATCGGTAGCCTCGGTGGGGCCTGCCAGAAAGCTTTCGTCACCGTCATAGGGGGTGTAGTTTTTCTGGATGAAGTCACGCACATTGACCTCTTCCTTCCAGATGCGGCCTTCAAAGCCTTCCCACTGTTCAAACTGGATCATTGGAACCTCCTTGCTCCATTACACGGTTAGCATTTTCTAACTAATGAGCCTTTGAAAAACCGCTCTGTCTGGGCGGTTTTCTGGGGGCGAAACGGTCTTGCGCTGCCGTCTGCGGCAGCCCTTACTACAAGGTGTAGACAAAAATAAAAACCTGCCCACAAAATCTTGCGTTACTATAATAGCAAGAACCGTTTTAAAAAGCAATAGAAAACAAGTGGGTTTTCTTCCAGCGGAAAGGCTATTCTTTGGGCAGAATGTAGAAAAACGGCAGAAACCCCGGCGGCACGGCAACTTTGCGAAAAAATTTGCAAATTAAGGGTTGACAAGACTAACTGACTGTGGTATCCTGTTCTCGCAGCGGTGGTTAGCTAATTCTAACCGCGTTGCACCAGAAAAAAGGAGCGTCTGCAAGCGCTCCGCTCCATTCCTCCATTCCTTTCTCTTTTCTACGGGAAGCGGCAGCACGGTTTGCTCTGCTGCTTCCGGCGCGGCACCGGCTGTGTTTGGTACCACAGCCGACGCAAAGAAAACAAAAACGGGACACTCAGCTTGACCACCTGAGTGCCCCGATTTTTGTTTTTACTGCCCCATCCCCGCCAGTTGTTCATACAGCTGTGCTGCGCCGCCGCCGGGGTATTTTACGCTGACAAAGGCGCTGTTCAGGATGCACACGCCGTCGGAGTACACCGTCAGCAGAAACTTCTGGTTCTCGGCATCGTCATAAAAGCTGACGGTGACCGACTGCACCGGAAAGGTATCGTGGGTGTAGGCAGAATAGTTCTGGTTCAGCTTTTTGCGGCAGGAGACGGTGGAAAGCAATTCTGCCGTTTGTTGGAACTCTTCGCTGTCCATGGAGAGGAGGTGATAGTCCATGTCGTTTGTGCTGCCAAAATGCGCCACTTCCTCGGTGCGGAGCGTGCCCTGCGAGCTGGCGCGTACCAGTGCTTTCAGGTCGATGGGGCGGTACAGCACCGCAAAAGCTGCCAGTGCAAACAGGATAAAAAATAAAGCGGTGCGGGGAATGTGAAAGCTTTTCATCTGCTCACCCCTCCTTTGGAGGCTCCGTTTGCGCCAGATGCCGCTGGGCGATGAAAAAGCCCACGGCGCTGGCGGCAAATACCACATAATAGCTGGCGATGCGGTAGAGCATCAGCACGCTCATCACCTCGCCTTGCTCCAGAAAGCTGCCGAACACCAGCAGAAAGGCGGTCTCGATCGAGCCCATCCCGGCTACGTTGGGCAGGGCATTGGAAACGAAGAGCATCAGGCTGGTGAGCAGCTGCACCTGCCAGAAGCCCAGCGGGGAAAGCCCCATGAACCGGATGCACAGGTAGGGCAGGCAGAACAGCCCGAACAGCTTGAGTGTCTGCAGGGCAAAAATTTTCAGGCAGCGGGGCTTATCTGTCAGCAGGCGGCGGCTCTCGGTGCCCAGCACCTCCAGCTGTTCCAGCCAGTCGGCGCGGCGCTGCTGCCACTTTTCGGTCTTGGGCAAAAAGCCCAGCAGCCAGCGGGCGAGGTTCTGCACCAGCGGCGAGACGCACAGCAGCACCAGCGCCACGATAATCACCGCTACCACAGCGTATGCCATGGGCAGATACCGCATGACACCGGTGGTGTTGGCGGCAAGCCAGCGGTGCTGCAACAGCAGCATCACGGTGGCGTACAAGAGCACCGTGCTCTTGTGGAAAACGTATTCCAGCGTCATCAGCCCTGCGCCGGGGCCCAGCGGCAGCCCGGCCTTGTGCAGGTAGTACAGCTGCACCGGCACCGCACCGGCACCCAGCGTGACCACGTTGCCAAAGGTGCCGCACCAGCCTACATCCAGCCCCTGCCGCAGGGTGAACTGCGGCAGACGGCTGCGCACGATGACCCACGCCACGCACCCCTCCAACAGGGGGTAGCTGATGCCGACCGCCAGCACCGCCAGCACCTGCCACACCGACAGCTGCGCCAGCGCCGCAGTGATCTCGGCCCAGTGGTCCTTAAAAGTGAACACGATGATGCAGGTAAGTGCCAGCAGCACCAGCAGAGAGATCACGGTCTTTTTGCGGGAGGGTTGCTGCGCGGCGGCTTGGCTCATGGAAACAAAACTCCTTTCACAACCGGAAATTCTGGAACCAGTATAGCACATCTCCCGCCGCCCTTTGTGAACGGAAGCGGAACTTTGTTGGGCAATTTGGGGGATTTGATAAAATGGGAAAACCTCTCACGTGAAAAAGCAATGCCGGGCAGCGTGCAGCTGTCCGGCAGTGTTTTTTTCATGATTCTTCCCCGTCCGTCAGCTCTTTTACCAGCCTTGTCAGGGTGGCGACATAGGATTCGTTGGAGAACTGCTGCTCGTACAGGCAGCGGCAGCTGCCGTGCATGGCGGCCAGCGCCTCCGGGTGTTCGATGGCCCAGGCCAGCTTGTCGGCCAGCTGCTGCGGGTCGTCGTCCTTGTAGAGGAAGCCGTCCACGCCTTCGGTCACCAGCCCGGCGGTGCCGGTGTGCTCCGATACGATGGAGGGCTTGCCGAAGATCAGTCCCTCGGTGACGAAGGTGGGCATGGGGTCATCCCGGGAGGCGCACACCACGCAGTTGCACTGCTCCATCAAGGATTTGACCTCCGGGCGCTCCAGCCGCTTGCGGTAGAAAACGGTCTGGGGATAGTCCCGCACCAAGCTGTCCACGGCGTTGTACATCCCCTTGTCGGCGGCTTTGCCCACAAAAAGGAAGGCAGCTTTTTCCCGCACTGCAGAGGGCAGCAGCCGGATGGCGTTGCAGAAGATGTCCGGACCCTTGCGGTGTTCCAGCGAGCCTACCGTCACAAAGAGGGGACGCCCCCCGGCAAAGCTGATGTCATAGCGGGGGAATTGCTCGGCTGCATAGTCCGGCAGACCGTAGATCAGCTGCTCGATTTCAAAATCCGGCCGGACGGAGTGCATGGCGGCGGTGGCGTGGGAGCCTACGGCGCAGAGGTGCACGTTTTTGCCCAGCGCCTTGGGGATGCTGTGGGAGATGAAGGGGTAGCCCGCAAAGGCATCGTGCAGCCACCACAGCACCGGCACAAAGGAGCCGTTCAGGGTGTTTACCACCGGTGCTTCCACCACCGTGTTGGCCAGCACAAAGTCTGCGCTGGTGGCCAGCCCCCACAGGGCGCTGGAAGTAACGCAGTCCGGGCGGGTGACCACAGCGGCCCCGGCGTCCAGAAACAGCGGCAGCGAGCCTTCATCCGAGGGCCCCAGCACCACCACCTCAAAGCCTAAGCTGCGCAGCACCGGCACGGCACTTACCAGCACGATGGGCGCACCGGTCATGGTCAGCTCATGGCTCAAAATCAGCGCACGGCGGCCCTTGGCAGAGAATACATCGTCGGCACACAGCTCCCGGCGGAAGTGCAGCAGCGCCTGCGGGATGCAGCGGCTGTGCTGCGCCATGGCGTGGGCCAGACGCAGCAGTTCGGTAACGCTGTCCTTGCCCCGGGCGGCGGCGCGTACCTTGTCCAGCAATGCGCGGGACACCAGTGCGCAGCTGCTGCCGGGCAGGTGCCGGGTGCTCAGGTACAGGGCGGTGGAGCCGTCAAAGCCAAAGGAGGCGTCGCAGACCGCAAGGTCTGCGCCCTCCCGCAGGGCGGCGGCAAAATAGGTCAGGGCGGTGGGGGTGCACTCCACATCCTCGCTTACCAGCAGCACCCCGGCTACATCGGGGGTCAGCTCGTCCTCAAGTCGGGTCACCAGACGGAACTTGCGGTGCAGCTGGTTTTGCAGCGCCGCTTGCAGCGCCTTGTGACGCCCCGGCGCATAGACCAGAAGATAGGTGCTCTGGGTATCGGTATAGACCTGCTTGGACAATTGCTTGCGCTGCAGGGTACTGTAACTGGTGTACATGATCCAACTCCTCCGGGCAGAATATCGGGCGGGCTCAGTGACCGCGCACTAGGTTCAGCAGTCTGCGCAGCGGGGCGGTCAGCCGCCAGCTGCTGCTGGCGCGCATCGTTTCCAGCGAAACCTGATATTCGTGCTGGATGCCCTGCAAGGTCAGCAGCTGCTGGTTCAGCCGCATACACTCGGCGCGGCTGGCCTGCAATACTTCCTCTGCCTCCTGCGCGGCAGCGGCGCTCTCAAGCTTCAGGTCGTTCAGCGCCCGCAGCAGAGACTTGCCGGGCTGCTCGTGCAGAAAACGTCCCAGCGGGTAGTAGTGATAGTTCACCGCAAACTTCATGCCGGCACCAAAGCCGGTGGTGCAGTGCAGCGAAAGGTTGGGGTCTACGTCCAAAAACAGCAGGCTGTCCTCCTGCAGCAGAAGGCCGTTGACCGACTGGAAGCTGATGCGCTCGTCCGAGATGGCAAGGTCGGTGATGCAGCAGGCCAACTCGCCGGGGTCCAGACGGATGGCGCGTGCGTCCTCCGGCAGGACAAAGGTGACCGAGACCTCGTGGGTCAGTTCGTTGTAGACATCCTCGGTGGCAGTCAGGCATTCCCGGGGCGAAAAGCCGCTGCCGGTGTCGTAGAACAGCTGCGGCAGGGTAAGGGTGATATTCTCAGCCTCGGCGCTGTGCTTGGCAAGCTCGGTCTGGCAAGCCAGCAGCTGCTGCTCCAGCTCCAGACACCGCTGCGCCAGCTGGGAAACACCCTCGTCCGAAAGCTTGAGCTGCTGCTCCAGCTCGGCAATGTGCGCCTGCATGGCAGCAGGGGTCATGGGGGCATCGTGGTTCATAACGGGATCCTCCTCTTCCTTTATCCTATAACAGCTGCACCGCCGCAGCCAAAACATTCAGAAAAATCAGTGCCGCGGGGCGTAATGTACCTGAGGGGTGCGCCGCCGGGCGGGGAACAACTTGATGATCAGATCCCGCCGCCGCTGCAGCAGGGCACAGATCAGCCAGATGGAGCCCAGCGAAAGGATGTATTGCAGGCTGATGCCCAAAACAGGGCGGTCGGCGTATTTGGCGGCGAACAGATACCACGGAATGGCGATCAGCTCCACCGTATGTACGCAGAAGATGTACAGAGAACGGCGGCCGATGGCCTCGAAAAAGCGCACCAGCGGGTTGCGGCGCTGGCTCCAGCGCAAAAACAGCCGGATAAACAGCAGACCGGCAAGGCCGTCCAGCAGGATGCTGATGGGGCCCAGCGACCACTCGGCCATGGATACACAGTCGGTGCGGCGGGTGGCAAGGGCGGCTGCCGGGATCAGCAGTACGGCTGCCCACAGGATGCAGGACATCCGGCGGGACAAAGGCTGATCCAGCCAATGCTGCCGTTTGGCAAGGTAGCCAAGGTACAGGTACGGCGTGATCACCGCGCCCTGGATCAGGCAGAAGGGCAGCTCCCATACAAGGCTGGCACCCCAGCCCAGCAGGGCGGCACCGCCCACCGCCCAAGGGATGTACCGCTCTGGGAAGATGTTCAGGATAACGTCCAGTAAGATCCAGCCCATCAACAGCGCCAGCAGATACCACATGGGCCCGCAGGAAAAGAACTCCTGCCCGAAGTAGGTGGCAGTATGGGGCAGACCCAGCAGAAAGCCGCCTGCCACCTTGATGCTTTCAGTCATGGAGCCGGGCAGATAGTGAAAGGTTTTATAATGAATGATGAAGTGCAGCACCGTGGTGAACACCGCAGTGTAGCAAAAGGGCTTGAGCAGGCTTTTGAGCTGCTGGTGGATGCACTTGCTGATGGAGCGCTTGCGGAAGCCGTAGCCGCTGGCAATAAAAAAGGCCGCCATCAGCGTTTCGCGGTAGATAAAGCCGACAAAGGCCGTCAGCGACAGGCCGCCCTCCAGCTGGAGTGGGTAAAGCTCCGCAGTGTGCCCCAGCACGATGGCCAGCATCCCAGCGCCCTTGAGCATATCAAACATCCCGATGGAGTTGACAGTGCGGGGCTTGGTTGTTTCCATGAAAGATTCCTTCCCTGCGCCGGGCCAATACCCCCTCGAGAAAAAGCCGGATACGGCGCAAATGATCAGTTTTTATACAGCATTGCCATGATATATGGCTAGTATAATGCTTTTTATAGAGACTGTCAATTTTGTTTTGCAGTCTGCACCATACCGGAACTGGTATTTTGCGCTAAAAATTGTAGCACGAAAACCGGCGGATTGCAACGAAAGGTAGAATTTGGCCGGGGCGTATCCCAAGATGTGCAATTGAAAGTTGTCAAAGTGAGAAATTAAATGTTGCAGAAGTATTGCATTGCATTGGAAAATATTGTATACTGAGCACAGTGCAGCACACTGCCGCAGGATGAAATAACAATGCAGGAGGAAAATACAATGATCAAGGTATTGGACAACGTGTATGATCTGGTCACCCTGAATATGGAACAGCGTTTTTCGGAGCGTGTGGCGCTCCGCTTTTATGATAAGGAAACGGACGAGGTGACCGCAGTCCATTATAAGGACTACGCGCGGGACATCCGCCGTGCGGTCAGCTACTTCCAGAGCACCATCCCGGATATCAAGGGCAAAAAGATCTGCCTGCTGAATAAAAACAGCTACGAATATGCCGTGAACACCTTCGGCATCATTCTGGCGGGCGGTGTACTGGTACTGCTCAACCAGCACAAGAGCTGGGACGAGCTGTCCTACGAGCTGGGGCTGGTGGATCCTGCTGCCATCCTGACCGACGGCGACGACTACGGCACAAAAGAGCAGCTGCAGGCCGCCTACGGCAGCATCCTGCGCCCGATGGACGGCTTCCGCGCTTATGAGCCGGTGGCAGAGATGCCCCGCTGCATCGGCCACGATGACCTGATGATCCTGATGTTCACCTCCGGCACCACCGGCCGCAGCAAGGGCGTGATGCTGAGCGAGCGCAACTTCTTCAGCGTGATGCGCGCCCATGTGCAGATCGGTGAGCGCATGATGGAGTATAAGCACGACCCGGAGCTTGTGGTCAGCCAGTACACGGTGCTGCCCATGTTCCATCTGGGTGCATTCATCTGCCTGTTCTCTTGGGCACACGGGGGCTGGGCGCTGAACATCAGCGGCGATATCCGCAATTTCTATAAGGAGATCCGGCGGATGCCCAGTCAGGTCATGGCGGTGGTGCCGGTGATCATGAACTCCCTGCACAAGGACGTGATGCGCGGCCGCAAGGAGCGCTTGGGCGAGCTGTGGGTGCCCATCTGCTCCTCTGCCATGTTTGACCCGCAGGTGATGCTGGATATGGCCACCAACGGGATGTTCGTGGTGCAGACCTACGGCGCTACCGAGACCTGCGGCGATGGCATCATCAACTACGCGCAGGATGCAAAGCACATCGGCGCTGTGGGACAGGGCAATGATTATCTGGATTACAAGCTCGAGCCGGACGGAGAGCTGTGCATCCGGGGCGACAGCATCATGCTGGGCTACTACAAGGACCCCGAGGCCACCGCTGCGGTCATCGACAAGGACGGCTGGTTCCACACCGGCGACCTTGCCCGGGTGGACGAGGACGGCTACTACTACATTACCGGCCGCAAGAAGAACCTGATCATTCTGGACAGCGGCGAGAACGTCAGTCCCGAAGAGCTGGAGGGCATGTTAGAAAAATGTCCTGCCGTACAGGAATGTATCGTAAAAGAACTGGGCAAAAAGATAGGTGTTGTGGTATACTGTGAAAAGGAGCACCAGCAGACGGTGCGGGACTTTATTGCCCAGATGAACCGCACCGTCCCGCTGTACAAGCGCATTGGCGTGGTGGAATTCAGCGAAACGCCGCTGCCCCGCAACGGCGCAGGCAAGCTGGTGCGCAAGTAATACGCAACAGAAAGGAAGCATAATACGATGGAACGTGCAGAAATCATTTCTCAGATCACGGCTATTCTGGAGGATGTCGCAGAGGTATCGCCGGAGGATGTGACCGAAAGCAGCGTCCTGATGGACGATCTGGATCTGTCCTCTATGGAGATCCTGACCATTGTGGCAGATCTTGAGGAGACCTTTGGCCTGCGCATCCCGGAAAAGGAGCTGCGCAACTTTGTCACCATGGGGGATCTGGTGGATTATCTGGCAGCAAACGTGGGGTAAAAACCAATGGAAACACAGCAGCGCTCGACGGAATATAACTTTCAGGGAATCATGTACTTTTTCCGTCGGGAAAAGATCCAGTGCCGGTACCAGTTCTCGCTGCGGGATGCGGTGGATATCACCCTTTTGCAGCGGGCACTGACAGCGGCCTTGGCAAGTGCGCCTTATTATACGCAGCGTCTGGTGCAGGAAAAGCGGGAGATGTGGCTGGAGCCCAATACGGAGCCCTGCCTTGTGTACCCCGGCAGCACCATGCGCAATATCCCGGAACAGACGAACGGCTACCTGTTCTGCGTCAGCTGCGAAGGGGATACCGTCTACTTTGACTGGCATCACTTCCTGCTGGACGGCCACGGGGTATCGCCCCTGCTCACCAGCATTCTGGAGCAGTACTGCAACCTGCGTTACGGCACGGCCTTTGCGGTGCCGCAGATCGTGTGCGACCCGCCCTATGATATGGAGGCCATGCTGGCAGAGTACCCGCCTGTGGAGTACGGGAGCGATGTCATCCAGCGGGATGTGGTGCAGACCTACGAGGGTGCGCTGCGCCGCACCCGGGTGTGCCTGAGCAAGCAGAGCCTTGTGGAAAAAGCGCTGGCGAACAACGCAAAGCCGGTAAGCGCTCTGATGGGTCTGCTGTGTATGGCCATGCGGGAGTATCTGGGCAAGGAGAAGATCCAGTATTCCTACTCCTCCGATACCCGCGATGTGGCCGGTGTGCCGAATGCGCTGTACAACTGCGTATGCAGCTTTGGGCATACGGTGCAGCTGCAAGCCCAGACCCGCCTGGCAGATTTTGTGGCTGATGTAGATGCAGACATCAGGCGGGATCTGCAGCCGCAGTCCAAGCGCCGCCGCATGACCGAGCAGATGGGCTGGGTGTACAAGGTGAACCAGCAAAAGGCACCCCTGCGCATCAAGCAGCGGGTGTTTCAGATGGGCGAGTACATCGGCGGCACGATTTCGGATTTCTGGCTCAGCTATCTGGGCAATCCGCTCATGCCCGCCACTCCGGAACTGGCACAGTACACCACGGATTTTGGCGTCTGGGTGCCGCCGGACGGTGCATCCGTGGGCGTGGAGGCTGCCAGCCTGAACGGTAAGATCATTCTGTGCATCCACAACAAGGCACCCAACCCGGGTCTGGCTGATATCCTCCGCAAGACCTTTGAAAACGAAGGCGTTGCGGTGCTGGAAGCCGAAGATCTGGACTGAGAAATACTTATTATAAAAGAAAAAACTGCTGCACGTTTTGTGCGGCAGTTTTTTTGCTGCTTTTTGTAAGAAAATCCGGTTGCAAAGATGCGAAAAAATGGTTAAATAGAGAAAGGATATTTCCGCAAGGAGAGGAACACCATGGAACAACAGAACACGCGCCTGCGCAATGCGGGCTTTGCGACCTTTTTCTTCAGCGGCATCTGTGCCATCAGCGCAGGTGTGGTGGTCAGTCTGCTGCAGGAGCGCTACGGCTTTGCCTACGGCATGACCGGTACGCTGCTCTCCCTGATGAGCGTGGGCAACCTGCTGGCAGGGCTGCTGATGGGCATGCTGCCCAGTGCGCTGGGCATGAAACGCAGTGTGCTGCTGCTGACCATCGGCTATGCGGTGGGCTACGCCGTCATGGGGCTGACCGGCGCAGTGGCGCTGCTGGCAGTAGCCTTTTTTGTGGTGGGCATCGCCAAGGGCAGCGTCATCAATACCTGTACCATTCTGGTCAGCGATCACTCCGCCGACCGCACCCGGGGCATGAACCTGATGCACAGCTGCTACGCCTGCGGCGCACTGCTGTGCCCCTTCCTCATTGCGGCGGCAGCCCGGGTAAGCACCGAGCTGGCCGTCTTTCTGCTGGCAGTCGTGGGCCTTGTGCTCTGGCTGGTGTACGTCTTTACCCCGCTGCGCGGCGGCAAGAGTAAAAGCAGCGCAGAGAAAGAAGCCATCGACTGGAGCTTTCTGCGCTCTGCCCGCTTCTGGCTGCTGACCGGGCTGCTGTTCTTCCAGAACGCCGCCGAGCAGAGCGTCAACGGCTGGATGGTGACCTACTTCAAGGGCAGCGGCATTATTGCGGGCACGCTGGCGGCCTATACCGTCACTGTGATGTGGGGCGCTACGCTGGTGGGACGTCTGCTCATCGCCTTTGTGTTCCCCTTAAAAAATCCCCGCAAGGCCATGGTGGGCATGAGCGTGCTGTGCACCGTGTTCTATGTGCTGCTGGTCATGGCGCACACGCAGGGCGCAGCCATTGCGCTGCTGTTCGCCTTTGCCATCTCCATGTCCGGGCTGAACCCCACCGCCGTGGCCAGCGCGGGCCGCATGACCAGCGTGACCAGCATGGGCATCATGCTGCCGGTGGCCTCCAGCGGCGCCATCCTGATGCCGTGGGTCATCGGCATGGTGGCGGAGCGCGCAGGTCTTGCCGCCGGTATGGCCTCCAACATCGTGCCCTGCGTGGGTCTGGTGGTCTTTACCCTGCTGGTGGCAAGACTGCCGGAGGAATGATGTGCCGCCTCCCTATAACCCTTTCTGTGAAAATGGGGTTCAGGAAAGTCCGCAGACTTTCCTGAACCCCGAAATTATAAATAATGATTCCGCTGATGATGCGCAAAGCGAACGCGCAGCGCATTTCAAATCGTTTTGCGTTATCCTTCAATCCCTCTTGCTTTTGCGCTGAACTCGCAGCCGCAGTAGTCCTGCCGGTACAGGCCGTACTGCTCCGAAAGCTGCAGGCTGCGCAGGTAGCCGTTGTGCTTTTTGAAGTCCGAAGGCAGATGCTTTACCCCGAACTCTGCCTCCAATTCCTGCCCGATGGCATTGATGCGGGCAGCGTCCTTGTGGGGGCTGATGGACAGGGTGGTGGTGAACCAGTCAAAGCCGTTGTCCCGCGCGTATTGCGCCGCGCGGCGCATCCGCAGCCGGTAGCAGACGGTGCAGCGGCTGCCGCGCTCCGGCTCGTTTTCCAGCCCGGCTACGGCGGTGTAGAACTGCTGCGGGTCGTAAGTGTCCTCCACCACGGTCACCCCCAGCGGGTGGGCTGCCGCCACGAACTTTTGCAGCTCCTCGCCCCGGCGGTAATACTCTGCCGCCGGCCATGTGTTGGGGTTATAGTACAGCACCGTGATCTCAAAATACCGGCACAGCTGTTCCAGCACGGCACTGGAACAGGGGCCGCAGCAGGCGTGGAGCAAAAGCCGCGGGTGGGTATCGCCAAGGGTTGCCAGCACGGCGTCCATCTGCTGGGCATAGTTGCGTTGTGTTGCCATTGGTATCATCCTTTGCTATAATGGTCTTGCCTACATTATAGCATATTTTACGATGAAATACAGGAGGTTCTCCCATGACGGAAGAAAAGATCGCCCGCATCAATGCGCTGGCCAAAAAGAGCAAGACTACCGGCCTGACCAAGGCCGAAAAAGCCGAGCAGCAGGCACTGCGGCAGGAGTACCTGGCCGACATCAAAGCCAGCCTGCGCAGCCAGCTGGAGCGCACGTCCATTCAGGAGCCGGACGGCACCATCCACAAGGTGACTCGCCGCACCGACCTGACCGGGGAGCGCAGCTGAGCGCGGGACGATTTTGAATGCGCGCCGCTTGCGCTCTGGGCATCCTTAGCGGAAAGAATATTTTTAATTTTGGGATGCAGAAACGCCTGCTGGCGTTTCTGCATCCCGTTTTCACGGGTGGGGTCGCAAAAAGGTGCATTCCCCCTTTTTTTGCGCGGCAGACTGTGCTATACTATAATAGCATTGGTGCGTGCCGCAAGGGCAGCAAACCGGTGCGTTTTACCCAAGGTAGCGTATCCCGGGCAAGGTGCACGGAAAAGGCTGTCTTTTGAAAAAAGGATAAAGAGGTCATTTATTATGCTTACTGCAATTACGGGTATCAACTGGGGCGATGAGGGCAAGGGCCGCATGGTCGACCTGATCAGCCAGGAGTATGACATCGTTGCACGGTATCAGGGCGGCAACAACGCAGGCCATACCGTTAAAAACGAGCGCGGCAAGTTCGTGCTGAACCTGCTGCCCTCCGGCATCCTGCGCCCCAACGTCGTGTGCGTTATGGGCAACGGCATGGTCATCGACCCGCATCATCTGGACGGCGAGATCAATAAGCTGCGCGAGCAGGGCATTGAGATCACCCCGGCAAACCTGAAGATCTCCGACCGCGCAACCATCACCATGCCCTACCATGTGGAGCAGGATGGTCTGGAGGAGGCACGCCTGTCCAAGACCGGCGCACAGTTCGGCTCCACCAAGCGCGGCATTGCCTATGCTTACGGCGACAAGTACATGAAAAAGACCCTGCGCATGGGCGATCTGCTGCATCTGGATGACGCCGTGAAGAAGCGTCTGGTCACCATGGTGGATTCCAAGAATCTGGTCATGGAGGGCAGCTACAACGCAGCGCCCATCAGCGTGGACGAGATGTGGGCATGGCTCGAAAAGTATGCCGCCATCTTCAAGGACTATATCTGCGATGTGGGTCAGTATCTGGCCGATGCCGATGCAGCCGGCAAGAAGGTGCTGTTTGAGGCACAGCTGGGCGCACTGCGCGATATCGACTTTGGCATCTACCCCTACACCACCTCCTCCAATGTCATCGGTGCTTATGCACCCATCGGTGCCGGTATCCCCGGCCACAAGCTGAACAACTCCATCGGCGTCATGAAGGCTTACTCCTCCTGCGTGGGCGACGGCCCCTTTGCCGCCGAACTGGCTATGACCGAGGAAGAGAAGCACGCTCTGCGTGAGGCTGGCCACGAGTACGGCGCAGCCACCGGCCGTCCCCGCCGCGTGGGCCCCATCGACCTGGTGGCAAGCCGCTACGGCGTGTTCTGCCAGGGCTGCGACGAGGTGGCTCTGACCCTGCTGGATGTGCTGGATTACATGGAAAAGATCCCCATGGTCACCGCTTACAAGCTGACCGACGGCACCACCACCACCCGCTTCCCCATGGGTGAGGCACTGGATACCGCACAGCCCGTGGTGGAGTATCTGCCCGGCTGGCACTGCGATATCACCGCAGCCCGCAAGTGGGAGGACCTGCCCCAGCAGGCCCGCGATTATGTGGAATACCTGGAAAAGGCTGTGGGCTGCAAGATCACCTATATCTCGGTGGGCGCAGAGCGCGAGGCCTACATCCACCGCGGCTGAGCTGCCGCAAAAAGCAGCCCCCGAGTTTCAGAAAAGGAAGCGTCACAGATGTTTGATATCATTACCGACAGCGCCTGCGACCTGACGCTGGATACCGCCAAGCAGCTTGGCATCGAGGTCGTGCCCTTTTATGTATCGCTGGACGGCGAGCATTACCGCAAGGAAGGGCTGGAGATCCCTGTGCGGGACTTTTATCAGTTCATGGTGGATAATCCGGCGGCCTACCCCAAGACCAGTCTGGCCTCTATCGAGGACTTTGAAAAGGCCTTCCGCGCACACGCCGAGGCGGGTCGGGCGGTATTGTGTCTGGTGTTCACCGGCAAGATGAGTGGCTGCGTGGGCAGCGCCCGTAACGCCCGGGATCTGGTGCTGGAGGACTACCCCGATGCCCGCATCGAGGTCATCGACTCTGCCGCCGCCACCGTGACCGAATCCACCATGGTGGAAAATGCCGTGGCCATGCGGGATGCAGGCTGCACCTTGGACGAGACTGTGACTTGGCTGGAAGCAGAAAAATCCACCAACCAGATCTTCTTTACCGTGGGTGATCTGGACTACCTCATCAAGGGTGGGCGCATCGGCAAGGTGACCGGCCGCGCCGCCAATATGCTGGGACTCAAGCCCATGATCCTGTTCAAGGACGGAGAGATCTTCTCCGGCGGCGTAGCCCGCGGCCGCCAGAAGAGCTTTGAAAAGGCGCTGGAACAGCTGATGAACTATCTGGATGCCCACGGCGGCACCCCGGACGACTACCGCATCACGGTGGGCTACGGCTACGATGCCGACGAAGGCAAGCGTCTGTGGATGCAGACCCGCGCCGCCCTGCGCGCCAAGTACCCCGGCGCACAGTGTGAGGTAGGGCTTTTGCAGATCGGCTGCACCATCGCGGTGCACACCGGCCCCTATGCACTGGGCATGGGTGTCATGCGCCGCTGGAAAAAGCAGAACTAATAATAAATAAAACAGAAGAAGGGACAGCCCGCGGGCTGTCCCTTCTTCTGTTTTATAAAAGAAAAAGCGAAATACAGCCAAGCCCGCAGGCTTGGCTGTATTTCAAATCAAAAGTATTTTTCCGCTGAAAAACGTTCCGCTTACAGCAGCGGGATGCCGGCCTTGGCGCAGGCCTCGCGGGTAGCCTTGTCCCAGACACTGGCCTGCACCTCACCGATGTGGACGCTGCCCAGCAGCAGCATGCACAGGCGGCTCTGGCCGATGCCGCCGCCAATGGTGTAGGGCAGCTCACCAGCCAGCACTGCCTTGTGGAAAGGCAGGGCGCGGCGGTCATCGCAGCCCGCCATGGTCAGCTGCCTGTCCATGCTCTCCGGGCTGACACGGATGCCCATGCTGCTCAGCTCGTAGCTGCACTGCAGCGGGTCGTTCCAGAACAGCAAATCGCCGTTCAGATCCCAGTCATCGTAGTCCGGGGCGCGGCCGTCGTGAGGCTTGCCGCTGCGCAAGGGTGCGCCGATCTTCATCAGGAAGGTGGTGCCGTTCTCCTTGACAAAGGCGTTCTCCCGCTCCTTCGGGGTCAGATCGGGGTACTTGTCCTCCAGCTCCTGCGTGGTGACAAAGGTCACGTTGGGGGTGTGCAGGGGCAGCTCCTGCAGTTGGGGGAACATGGCGTGCAGGTTCATCTCGGTGGCGCACACCGCAGACACGATGCAGCGCACCACGTTTTTCAGGTAGGTCTCGTTGCGGTCCTCCACTGTGATGATCTTTTCCCAGTCCCACTGATCCACATAGACCGAGTGGAGGTTATCCAGCTCCTCGTCCCGGCGGATAGCGTTCATGTCGCAGTACAGACCCTTGCCCACGCGGAAGCCGTAGTCCTTCAGCGCCTGACGCTTCCATTTTGCCAGCGACTGCACCACCTGTGCCTCGGTGCCGCTGTCCTTGATGTCAAAGGTAACCTTGCGCTCCACGCCGTTCAGATCGTCGTTCAGGCCGGTGGAAGCCTCCAGAAACAGCGGTGCGGACACGCGGTACAGGTTGAGCGTGGCGCACAGGGTATCGGCAAACAGCCGCTTCACCGTGCCGATGGCGCGCTGCGTGTCGTACAGGTTCAGCGCGGGTTTGTAGTTTGCCGGGATGATGATCTTGCTCATAACGTTTACCCCTCATTCTGTGTGGTTTGCGCCCCGCTTTCCCGAGCCGGGGCGTGGCTTTTGCAAAGCCGGAATACTGCACCCATTATGGCACAATTTTTTACGAAAGTAAAGTGATAGCAGGAAAAAGACGGCGCGGCAGAACTCTTTCGCCGCACTGTCTTTTCCGCATGGACGATTTAGAATGGCTTCCGCTGCGCTCTAGCCATTTTTAGCGGAAAAATCATTTTAAATTTCGCGTTTGTCGCACTCTGCGGAGTGCTCCAAACGCATTTTCACAAAAGGGGTCGTAAGGAAAAATGCCATTTGCCGCCGCGGCCCTCCCGTGAAAAAGCCAATCGGGAAAATCCGCAGATTTTCCCGATTGGCAAATTAAAAATCATTTTCCGCTGAAGATATCCAGAGCAAAGCGGAGGATATTTTCAATCGTTCCGTTTACCCGCCCAGATAGGCGTTGCGGACGCGCTCGTTGGTCAGCAGCTCAGCACCGGTGCCGTCCATGACCACGCGGCCGGTCTCCAGCACATAGGCGCGGTCGGCCACCGAAAGCGCCATCTGCGCGTTCTGCTCCACCAGCAGGATGGTCATGCCCTCCTTGTGGATGTCGCGGATGATGTCAAAGATCTCCTGCACCAGCAGCGGCGAAAGACCCATGGAAGGCTCGTCCAGCATCAGCATGGAGGCGTTGCTCATGAGCGCACGTCCCATGGCCAGCATCTGCTGCTCGCCGCCGGACATGGTGCCCGCCAGCTGCTTGCGGCGCTCCTTCAGGCGGGGGAACAGGGTGAACACCTTTTCCTTGTTGGCGGCAATGGTGGAAGCGGGCTGGGTGTAGGCGCCCATATCAAGGTTCTCGTCCACCGTCATGTGCAGGAACACATGGCGCCCCTCCGGCACCTGTGCAAGGCCGCTCTCCACGATCTTGTGGGCGCGCACGCCCTTGATGCTCTTGCCCTTGTACAGCACATCGCCGGTGCGGGGCTTCAGCAGACCGGAAATGGTTTTCAGGGTGGTGGATTTGCCCGCGCCGTTGGCACCGATCAGGGTGACAATCTCGCCCGCATTGACGGTGAAGGAGATATCCTTTACGGCGTGGATGTTGCCATAGTAGACGTTGATGCCGTCTACCTTCAGTAATGTATCAGCCATGGCTCAGCCCTCCTTTTTGCCCAGATAGGCCTCGATGACCTGCGGGTTATCGCGGATCTCGTCCGGGGTGCCCTTGGCGATGATGCGGCCGAAGTTCAGCACCGCAATGCCCTCGCAGATGCCCATGACAAGGCTCATGTCGTGCTCGATGAGCAGCACGGCAATGTTGAACTCGTCGCGGATGCGGCGGATGGTCTCGGTCAGCTCGGCCGTCTCGGAGGGGTTCATACCGGCGGCAGGCTCGTCCAGCAGCAGAAGCTTCGGGCCGGTAGCCAGTGCGCGCATGATCTCCAACCGGCGCTGTGCGCCGTAGGGCAGGCTGCCGGCCTGCGCGTTGGCAAGGTCTGCCATGTGGAAGATGTCCAGCAGTTCCAGCGCACGCTCAGTGCACTGCTTTTCCTCTTTCCAGTAGTTCGGCATCCGCAGCAGGGAGGAGGCCAGATTATACTTCATGGACTCGTGCAGACCCACCTTGATGTTGTCGATGACGCTCAGCTCCTTGAACAAGCGGATGTTCTGGAAGGTACGCGCCACGCCCATGCGGTTGACCTGATAGGTCTTTTTTCCGGCGGTGGGCATCCCGTCGATCAGGATGGAGCCGCGGGTGGGCTGGTAGACGTTGGTGAGCAGGTTGAACACGGTGGTCTTGCCTGCGCCGTTGGGGCCGATCAGACCGGCGATCTCGTTGCGGCCGATCATCAGGTTAAAGTTGTCCACAGCGGTCAGACCGCCGAAGTCGATACCCAGCTCACGCACGTCCAGAATGGGCTTTTTGTCCTTGTCGCGGTCGGTCAGAAAACCGCCGGAGGGCACACTGTGCAGTCTGGTCTTGAACTCACTCATGGTCAGCGGCCTCCTTTTTGGTATGTTTGCGGAACAGTTCGCCATTCATGGCCTTTTCCACGATGCGGCTCAGGGAGAAATCGTAGCTGCCCAGCAGTCCGCCCGGGCGGAAGATCATCATCAGCACCAGCACCAGCGAATAGACCACCATGCGGTAGCTCTCAAAGCTGCGGGTAGCCTCGGGCAGGATGGTCAGCACGGTAGCGGACAGAATGGAGCCCAGCATGGAGCCCATGCCGCCCAGAACCACCATGACAAGGATCTCAATGGACTTCATAAAGCCGAAGGTGGAGGGGTTCAGCACGCCGATGTAGCAGGCGTACAGGCCGCCCGCCAAGCCTGCGAAGGCAGCGGAGAAGGCAAAGGCCATCACCTTATAATAGGTGGTCTGGATGCCGCAGCTCTCGGCGGCGATCTCGTTGTCGCGGATGGCCAGCACAGCACGGCCGTGGCGGCTCTTCATCATGGCGTGGATGAGGAAACAGGTGATGACCACGCACAGGAACACGTTGGTAAAGTTGGAATACTTGGGGATGTTTTTCAGACCCTTGGAGCCGTAGAACAGCTTGAAGCCCAGCACATCATCAATGTTGTTCAAGGTGATGCGGATGATCTCGCCAAAGCCCAGCGTCAGGATGGCCAGATAGTCGCCGGTCAGGCGCAGGGCGGGGATGCCGATAAGCACCCCGAACAGCCCGGCGATCACCCATGCCAGCACCAGACCGATGGCAAAGGCCACGCCCTTGGGCAGATTGGAGGATTTGGTGAACAGGGCGCAGGCGTAGGCACCTACCGCCATAAAACCGGCGTGACCCAGCGGCAGCTGCCCCAGATAACCGGTGGCAACGTTCAGCGAGACGGCCAGAATGATATTGATGCCCACGGTCAGCAGCACCTTATTCTGGTAGGTGGACAGCATATTGCCGGTCACATAGGAAAGCCCCACGAACAGCAGCCCCACCAGCACCAGATTCATCAGGTAGCGCACGGGCATTTTGAGGGTCTTGCGTTTGATATTCATCGTTATGCCCCCTTACACCTTTTCCTGCACCTTGCGGCCAAGGAAGCCCGTGGGCTTGACCAGCAGCACGATGATCAGAATTGCAAACGTAACAGCGTCCTTCCAAGCGGAAAGGCCGATGGCGGAAACAAAGCACTCGCACAGGCCGATGGCAATGCCGCCGACCATGGCACCCGGGATGGAGCCGATGCCGCCCAGCACGGCGGCGACGAAGGCCTTCAGACCCAGCATGGAGCCCATGGTGGGGGTGGCCTGCGGATAGGAGCAGCAGTACAGCACGCTGCCGATGCCCGCCAGCGCCGAGCCCACGGCAAAGGTAAAGGAGATGGTGCTGTTGACGTTGATGCCCATCAGGCGGGCAGCATCCATATCCTCCGAAACGGCGCGCATGGCCTTGCCGAGCTTAGTCTTTTGCACCAGAAAGGTGAGCACCAGCATGGACAGCACGGTGACCACCAGCGTGATGATGGAGGTAAGGCCCAGCGGCACCTTGCCCAGACGGAAGGTCTGGTTGGTGTAGTAGGCGGGGATCACCTTTGCACCCGAGCCGAGGATCAGCTCTGCCGTGTACTCCAGAAAGAAGGAGACACCAATGGCGGTGATCAGCAGCGAGATACGGGGTGCGCTGCGCAGGGGGGTGTAGGCGATCTTTTCGATCACCACGCCCAGCAGCGTACAGGTGATGATGGTGGCGCACACAGCGGTGACCGGGCCAAGACCCAGCTGGTTCATGACGAACCAAGACATGTATGCGCCCACCATGATGACATCGCCGTGGGCAAAGTTCAGCAGCAGGATAATGCCGTACACCATGCTGTAGCCCAGTGCGATCAGTGCATAGATGCTGCCAAGGGACAAGCCGTTGATCAGCTGGCTAAAGAACACTGTCATGGTTGGATACTTCCTTTCTTTGCGGCGTTTACACTTTTTGATATAAAAAACGGAGAACGCCTGACCAGAAAAAAGCTGTTCCGGCGTTCTCCAAAAAAATCATGGGGTTTGCTCTGTGCGGGCGGCTCCATCACCGGTGGATGGAACAGCGCGGATCAGAACATTTCCTTCAGCTCGGGCTTGCCGTCCACATAGGTCAGGATGGCAGTGCTCTTGACGGGGTTGTGGTGCTCGTCGAAGGTAAAGGTGCCGGTGATGCCCTCGATGGTGCCGCCGGCAATGGCGTCGATGACGGCCTGCTTGTACTCGTCAGAGCCGGCCTCAAGGCCCTGCTCCTCGGCAGCCTTGATGCCGTACACGACGGTCATGGCAGCATCGTAGCCCAAGGGTGCAAAGCCGTTGGGGTAGGCCTCGCCGTACTCGGCCTTGTAGGCATCCTCAAACGCGGTGCTGGAGCCCTTAGCGTAGCAGGCGCAGAAGTAGGAGTCCTTCAGCTGGTCGGCGGTGGCGTAGCCCTCCAGACCATCCCAGCCGTCGCCGCCCAAGAAGGGAACGGTCAAGCCGACGCTTTCAGCCTGAGCCAAGATCTGACCCACTTCCTGATAGTAGTTGGGGCAGAACACCATCTCGGGGTTCTTGCCAAGGATGCTGGTCAGCTGGGTCTTGAAGTCCACGTCGCCCTCAGAGTAGCTCTCCTGATCCACGACGGTGCCGCCCTTTGCCTCAAACTCCTTGGCAAAGTTCTCGGCCAGACCCTCGTTGTAGTCCTTGCCCTTCAGGAAGATGACGGCTGCCTTGGTGTAGCCCAGCTTCTCGTAAGCGTAATCTGCCATCTTCACGCCCTGGAAGGGGTCGGTGAAGCAGGCACGGAACACATTCCCGTTCACGGTGTCGGTCTCGGCATCGTAGGTAACAGCCTCGGCAGTAGCGGAAGCGGTGACCATGGGCATATTGTAATCGGCGCTCTCGGCGGCAACAGCCAGCGTGGGAGCGGTGGTTACATCGCCTACCAGAGCGGTGATGCCCTGATCCACCATCTTGGTAAAGCAGGTCACAGCCTGCGTTTCATCGCCCTGCTCGTCCATGGTGATGATCTCCAGCTGCTTGCCGTTGACACCGCCATCGGCATTGACCTGCTTCATGTACAGGCTGGCACCGTTTACAACAGCCTGACCGTAAACGGAAGCGTCACCGGTCAGGGGGCCCATCACACCCACCTTGATGGTGCTGCCGGAAGCAGCAGCGGAACCAGCAGCAGAAGAAGCGGCAGTGCTTGCGGAAGAACCGCCGCAGGCAGTCAGAGCACTTGCTGCGGCAACAACACCGGCAGCGGCCATGAACTGACGACGAGTGATCATCTTTTTCATAAAAATCTCCTCCTTCGGAGTGTTCTATAAAGTAAATTGATAAAAACGGAAGCAAGGCCCTTCCCCTCTAAAGCGGCCTTGCTTCTATTCTTGTCTGTTATTATAGCTATCTGGGTTCAAATCCGCAATTCACAAACCGTCCATACTTTTGGGCGCATTTTCTCGGCTTTGTTGATACTTTATACAAAAATTAAAGCGTAATTTTGTGCACTATTTCAAATTGTTCATTTTGTTTATCTGTGAGATGAAACAGATTCACATGTTGCAAAAAGGTTACAGGGTCTCCATCTCGGCGTCGGCGGCAAATTCGGCCTCGGCGCGGGTCTCTGCGGCCTGTCCCTCGGCCTCGGCAACAGCCAACGGCTCTGCCAGTGCCTTGCGGATGGCGGTGACGTAGAACACCATGGAAAGCGCCGTACCGATGCACCAGCCCACAGGCCATGCCATCCAGATGCCGGTGGAGCCCAGCGCGGTGGCGCTGAGCACGGCGGCAATACCCACGCGCAAAATCAGGTCGGTGAAGGTGGCGATCATGAACCGCACCATCAGGCCGCAGCCGCGCAGGATGCCGTCTGCCACCAGCTTGACCGACACCACAAAGTAGAAGGGGGAGAGGATACGCAAGAACAGCATACCGGTGTCAATGGCGGGGCCCTGCGGGTCGTTCATGAACAGCAGCAGCAAAAAGCGGCCAAAGAAGAAGTACAGCACCACCAGCGGCACGCACAGCAGCCACACCAGATTGCGGCCCGCGCCAAAGCCTTCCTTCACGCGGTCCATTTTGCCGGCACCCATGTTCTGGGAGGTGTAGTTGGAGATGCCGTTGCCCAGGGTGGTAAAGGAGGTGATGACCATGTTGTTCAGCTTGACGGCGGCAGAGTAGCCTGCAATGACGCTGGCACCAAAGGTGTTGATAATGCTCTGCAGGATGATGTTGCCCACCGAGACAAAGCTCTGCTGCAGGATGCTGGGCACAGCCACCACAGCCACCTTGCCCAGCATATTCCACGAGAACAGCTGCACATGATCCTCGGTGTGGAAAGCGCGGATGCGGCGGAACACCACCACCATGGCCAGCACGCAGCTGACACCCTGACACAGGAAAGTAGCCCATGCCACACCGGCGATGCCCATCTTGAAACCGGCGACGAACAGGATGTCCACGCCGATGTTAGACAAAGAAGAGACTGCAAGGAAGTAGAAGGGGGTCTTGCTGTCGCCAAGGGCAGAGAAGATGCCGGTGGCAATGTTGTAGAAGAACATGAAGGGCAGGCCCAGAACGTAGATATCCAGATACAGCGCAGAATCTGCAAGGATCTCCTCCGGGGTGTTGATGAGCTCCAGCAGGGCGTCGCAGCCAAACAGACCGATGCCCATCAGCACGGCGCACAGCACGGCAGAGCCGATGAGGGAGGTGTAGACCGAGGTCTTCATCTCGCGGTATTCCTTTGCGCCAAAGTAGCGGGACACGATGACCGAGCAGCCGATGTTGCAGCCAAAGGCAAAGGCGATGAAGATCAGGGTGATCTCGTAGCTGTTGCCCACCGCAGCCAGCGCGTTCTCACCGATGAACTTGCCCGCTACCAGACTATCCGCGATGTTGTACAGCTGCTGGAAAATGATGCTGCCGAACATGGGCAGACAGAATTGCCACAATACCTGTGACGGCTTGCCCACCGTCAGATCCTTATTCATTGCAAAAATCCTCCTCTATAACGACTATAAATGGGAAAACAGCGTAAACGCCGCAACCAGTATAGAACCGAATCGCCAAAAAGTAAAGAAAATTTTTGGTATATATGCCATACGAAAATTACATGGCTGGCATAGTGCATCCCCGCTGCCGCAAGGGGGCAGACTGTAAACGGGTTTTCCACGGCGGTTTGCGTTCCCGTTAAAAATTTAGGTCTGCAAACATACGCACCGGCTCTTGCGCCGGGGTGCAAAGCGTGGTAGGATATTGGTGGTTAGTTATATATAACTATCTAAATAGAGCAGTTCCCCGTCTGCCCGCCCGGGCAGTACGGGAGAGAAAATGATATTCAGGAGGGTTTCAAGATGAATTATCTGGAAATTGAATCTGTTGTAGGCCGCGAGATCTTAGACTCCCGCGGAAACCCTACTGTGGAAGCCGAGATCACGCTGGCAGACGGCACCGTGGCACGCGGATGCGCCCCTTCCGGTGCATCCACCGGCGAGTTTGAGGCGCTGGAACTGCGGGACGGCGACAAGAGCCGCTATCTGGGCAAGGGCGTGACCAAGGCGGTGGAAAACATCAACACGGTCATTGCGGACGCAGTGGTGGGCATGGATGCTTCCGACATTTACGCCGTGGACGCCGCCATGATCAAGGCAGACGGCACCAAGGATAAGTCCAATCTGGGCGCAAACGCCATTCTGGCAGTGTCCATTGCAGCCTGCCGCGCAGCAGCCGCTTCGCTGGAAATGCCGCTGTACCGTTTTCTGGGCGGTGTAAACGGCAATCGCCTGCCTGTGCCTATGATGAACATCCTGAACGGCGGTGCACACGCCACCAACACCGTGGACACGCAGGAGTTCATGATCATGCCGGTGGGCGCCCCCTCCTTTAAGGAAGCGCTGCGCTGGTGCGCCGAGGTGTTCCATGCACTGGCTGCCATCCTGAAGTCCAAGGGGCTGGCTACCTCCGTGGGCGATGAGGGCGGCTTTGCGCCCAACCTTTCCAGCGACGAGGAGACCATCGAGACCATTCTGGCTGCCATCGAAAAGGCGGGATATCTGCCGGGCAAGGACTTTATGCTGGCAATGGACGCCGCCGCCTCCGAGTGGAAGAGCCCCAAGGGCAAGGGCTTTTACAAGCTGCCCAAGGCGGGCACCGAGTTCACCTCTGCCGAGCTGATCGCACACTGGAAGAGCCTTGTGGAGAAGTACCCCATCATCTCCATCGAGGACGGTCTGGACGAAGAGGACTGGGAGGGCTGGCAGCAGATGACCCGCGAGCTGGGCGGCAAGGTGCAGCTGGTGGGTGACGACCTGTTTGTGACCAACACCGAGCGTCTGGCAAAGGGCATCCAGCTGGGCGCGGGCAACGCTATCCTGATCAAACTGAACCAGATCGGCTCTGTCTCCGAGACCTTGGAAGCCATCAAAATGGCGCACAAGGCCGGTTACAACGCCATCAGCTCTCACCGCTCCGGAGAGACCGAGGACACCACCATTGCGGACTTGGCTGTGGCGCTGAACACCTGCCAGATCAAGACCGGCGCGCCCAGCCGCACCGAACGTGTGGCAAAGTACAACCAGCTGCTGCGCATTGAGGAGCAGCTGAGCGAAAGCGCCGTCTACCCCGGCATGGCGGCGTTTTAAACACCTTTTTCACGGGAAACGGTGGTAGCCGCCGAACCCTCTCAGTCATCGCTGCGCGATGCCAGCTCCCCCGAAAGGGGGAGCTTTATTTATGCTGACCGGCAGAGGGCAAAAAGCTCCCCCTTCGGGGGAGCTGGCGAACGAATGTGAGCCTGAGAGGGTTTTCTTTCCAGCATTTACCACCACGGCATTTGCAATCCTGCGGCGGACTGGTTCGTATATAAGGCAGACCGGCACCCGGCAGCAGTCGGGACGGAATGAAACGAAAGGAGCAAACCTTCCATGTTTCAAGGCCTTGGGCCGCTGTTCAGCCTTTTGGGCGGCGGCAGCTTGACTAAGCTGCTTCTGTTTTTACTGAAGGGGCTGTTCGGCTGAAACGGACGGTCTGAAAGGAGAATACCATGCTGATCGTATTGGAGCATCTGCTGGGTCGGATCAACCTGCCCGGTATGTGGTGGATCATCGCAGAGCGCTGGCTGTGAGGTGACACCCCGCAAAGCCGCTGCACTTTTTGTGCGGCGGCTTTTTTGCTGCGCGGAATGATTTCATTGGGCTCGCCCTTATAACTTTTTCTAATGTGCCTTACTTGCCGTTCTGTTGGTAAAAAATGCTTGCATCTAGGCGGTTTTGATGATAAAATCAAAATGTTATAGTGTGCCCAAAAGCGGGGCGTACAGGAAGGTAAAGTTTGAAATTGCGGTAACAGGGGGTACTGCGTGCTGCAATGCGCGGAGAAAAAGGCAGGAAAGGTAAAATGGAAACAGACGAGACAATAAAAAAAGGATTTCTGCGGCTGGAACGCTATGCACAGAATATACCGGGCGGCTTTCACTGCTGCGCAGAGGATCCTGAAAACGGCTATCCGTTTGCTTATGTCAGTGACCGTTTTCTGGAGATACTGGGCTGGGAGCGGGAAGAATTTGCGGCAAGGTTCGATAACCGCTATACAGCGCTGATACACCCGGATGATCTGGCGGCCGGGCTGCGCTACCGGAATGCGGAAAACAGCGCGACTTACGCCAAGAATGGTGACAGCATCTTCCGGCTTCTGGGCAAAAACGGCTACCGCTGGGTCACCAACGCTGCCAATCAGGTGGAATGGTACGGCAAAGGCTATATCGTGGGCACGATCACGGATATCACCCCCTATATGGAACTGCGGGAAAAGCTGGAACAGCAGAACCGTACCCAGCGGGAGGCGCTGGAAACCGCCAACCATAATCTGCTGCGGATGATGCAGCAGATGGAGGAGCAGAAGGCGCAGTTTGCCCAGACTACTGCCCGGAGCATGGAAAAAGAAAAGCGCTACCGGCAGCGGCTGAACCACGACGCCCTGACCGGCACCTACAACCGCCGCTTTTACGAGAAAGTGGTGCGCAATAACCTCGGCCCGGCAGGCATCGCCCTGATGGATATCGACGATTTCAAGATCTGCAACGATACCTACGGCCACCACGCCGGAGATCTGGCACTGGAAACCGTTGCAAAGGCCATCCGCAGCTGCATCCGGGAAACAGATCTGCTGATCCGCTACGGCGGCGACGAGTTTTTGCTGGTGCTGCCCGGCATCCCGGCGGATTATTTCAAGGTAAAGCTGGAGCAGATCCGCACCGCCGTGCAGCAAACGGTGGTGCCGGGCTACCCCCACTTCCGGCTTTCGCTGAGCATCGGCGGCGCGATGCAGACCCTTGCCGACCCTATGGAGAACGTGGTGCGCCGGGCAGATTTTATAATGTATCAGGCCAAAAACCACAAGGACGCCGTGGCGGTGGACACACAGGACAGCCGGTTGGCTGCACAGAAGGATGTCTTAGGGGAAAAGCCCGTGATCCTGCTGGTGGACGATTCCATGATGAACCGCATGATGCTTGCCGGCATTCTGGGCGAGGACTACCGCATTCTGGAAGCCGAGAACGGCAAGCAGTGTCTGGAGCTGCTGCGGGCAAACGCCGGGCAGACCTCGCTGGTGCTGCTGGATATCAATATGCCGGTCATGGACGGCTTTGAGGTGCTGCGCACCATGAACACCAACCACACCATCGAGGACGTGCCGGTGATCATGATCTCCAGCGACGATTCGGAGGAAGCCATCCGCAAGGCCTACGAGCTGGGTGCCAGCGACTATGTCAACCGCCCCTTTGACGCAAAGATCGTCTACCGTCGGGTGTCCAACACCATCAAGCTGTACGCCAAGCAGCGGCGGCTGGTGCAGATGGTGTCTGACCAGATCCGCGCACGGGAAAAGAACACCGATGTGCTGGTGGGCGTGCTGAGCCAGATCGTGGAGTTCCGCAACGGCGAGTCCGGCTCTCATGTGCGGCACATCCGCATCATCACCGAGACGCTGCTGCACCGGCTGATGGAACTGACCAGCCGCTACGACCTGACCCCCGAGCAGCAGGATAATATCCCGCTGGCGTCGGCGCTGCACGATATCGGCAAGATTGGCATTGACGAAGCCATCCTGAATAAGCCCGGCAAGCTGACCGCAGAGGAATTTGCGGTGATCAAGACCCACAGTATGCTGGGCGCAGAGATGCTGCAAAAGACCGAAAGCTTTGCAGACCAGCCGCTGCTGCAGACCGCCTACGAGATCGCACGCTGGCACCACGAGCGCTGGGACGGTAAAGGCTACCCGGACGGGCTGAAGGGCGACGATATCCCCATCAGCGCACAGCTGGTCTCCATGGCGGATGTGTATGACGCACTGACCAGCGAACGGTGCTATAAAAAGGCTTTCCCGCACGAAACGGCTGTCCAGATGATCACGAACGGCGAGTGCGGCGCCTTCAACCCGCTGCTGCTGCAGTGTCTGCTGGACGTGCAGGGGGAACTGAAGCAGGAAATTTTACAATGGTAATGTGAGGGCAACTACGCGTGACAGAACAGCGATTCAACCATAAAATACCCCGCCGTACCTTTTTAAAGGTGTGCGCGGCGGCAGCGGCAGCCGGGCTGACCGCCTGCAGCAAAACGCAGGCGGCGGCAGCACTGCCCGAGCTTACGGTGGGCAGCGATAACTACCCGCCTTTTATCTACCTGAACAATGACAGCACGCCCACCGGCATTGATGTGGACATTGCCACCGAGGCCTTTGCCCGCATGGGGTATGCGGTACGGTTTGAAATCATTGACTGGGAGCAGAAAACAAACCTTGTGGAAAGCGGTGCTATCGACTGCATCTGGAGCTGCTTTTCCATGGATGGGCGGGAGCAGCTGTACCGCTGGGTAGGGCCGTATATGGTCAGCCGTCAGGTGGTGGCGGTCAATGCCGATAGCGGCATTGAAACGCTTGCCGACCTTGCGGGCAAGACCATGATGGTGCAAAGCACCACCAAGCCGGAGGAAATTTTCCTCGACGGCACCGACCCCCGCATCCCGCAGTTTGGTGAACTGCTGAGCGCCGAGGACCGCAGCGTGCAGTACGCCATGCTGAACTGCGGCTATGTGGACGCCATTGCCGCCCACGAGGCCGCCATTTTGCGGTATATGCAGGATTGCAATGCCAATTTCCGCATTCTGGAGGAGCCGCTGCTGGTCACCGGCATCGGCGTGGCCTTTGCGCTGAACGACACCCGCGGGCTGGACGAAAAGCTGACCGAGACCTTTGCCGCCATGCGCGCCGACGGCACTCTGAAGCAGATCGTAGGCAAATATCTGCCGGACCCGGAAAAATATCTGGAGGTGGACGCCCTTGAACCGTAACAAGAAAACGTTCACGCCCAATATGCGGGTGGCGGCGCTCTACCTGCTGATGGGCGTGCTGCTTTTGCTGGCAGTGACCCTCTTCTCCGGGCGGGAGTCCATGCGCGCTACCGAGGAATACTTTGACCGCACCATCAACTTTGTAAAGGTGCAGTCCACCAGCTACGAAAAATATAACGATACCGTCACCGCAAAGGCGCTGCGCCGGATGTCGGTCTCGGTGCGGCAGCTGGCCGAAAATGACGCTTTGGATATTTACGACCCCGAAGCCCTCCGGAAAGAAACGGAATCCCTCTGGCTTACCGGCATTGCCGTACTGGACGAAAATGGAGAATCACTGTGCGAATATACGGATGGTAATATCGATTATGCGCAGTTTGCGGAATCGCTGCGAGAGCAAGCCGCGCTGAACGTGCTGCAAAACCCGCAAAAGACCTATCTCAAGCGCATTCTGTTACAGGATGGTACAGCGGTGGATGTTGCCACCCGCCGCGCCGCAGCAGGGGACGCTGTGCTGCTGGCGTACCGGGTGACCCCGCCGGAGTTTGTGGAGGGGACAGCCCTGTCCATCCAGAGCGTGCTGGACGGCTACCCGAAGAACATCAGCGGCACCATCTTTATCGTGCAGGACAACAAGGTGATCGCCGCAAACGACCCGAGCCTCATCGGACTGTACACCACGAACAGCCCGCTGGTGCAGGGCATCCGCAAGGCCGGTGCGCCCGACATTCTGACCCACACCCGCGACTGGGCAAATTCCGGCTGCTATTTCGGGATGTACAGCAACGGACAGAATTTTGATCTGTATCTCTATATCGACGAAAAATCGGTGTTCCGCAATTTCAGCAGCGCACTGCTGACGGCACTGATCTTCTATCTGATCTGTGTGGCAGTGCTGCAAACGCTGCGCCGCCGCTCCATGAAGCTTGCGGAGCAGCAAAAAAGGGAGCAGGAGCAGAAGTATCACGCCCAGCTGGAAGAGCAGAACCGCAAGCTGGAGCTTGCCGTCCGGCACGAGGCAGCGGCAAACCGCGCCAAGCGGGAGTTCTTGTTCAACATGAGCCACGACATCCGCACCCCGATGAACGCCATTATCGGCTTCACCTCGCTGGCGGCGACCCATGTTGATAATAAAGAACAGGTGCTGGACTACCTGAAAAAGATCTCCACCTCCAGCCAGCACCTGCTCTCCCTCATCAACGATGTGCTGGACATGAGCCGTATCGAGAGCGGCAAGGTGAAGATCGAGGAAAAGGCGGTGCATCTGCCGGATCTCGTGCACGATATACGCTCCATCATCCAGCCCAACATCAGTTCCAAACGGTTGTCGCTGTTCATCGACACCATGGATGTGGTGGACGAGGATATCATCACCGACCCGCTGCGGCTGAATCAGGTGCTGCTGAACATCCTTTCCAATGCTATCAAGTTCACCCCCACCGGCGGCATGGTGAGCATCCGCATTGCTCAGAAGCCCGGCGCGCCCAAGGGCTGCGGCAATTATGAGTTCCGCATCAAGGACAACGGCATCGGCATCAACAAGGAGTTCCAGAAGCACATCTTTGAGGAGTTCACCCGGGAGGAAAGCTCCACCGTCAGCGGCATCCAGGGCACGGGTCTCGGCCTTTCCATCACCAAGAACATTGTAGACCTGATGGGCGGCACCATCGCCCTTGAAAGTGAGCCGGGCAAGGGCAGCGAGTTTATCGTGAACCTCTGCTTTACCCTCAGCGGGCAGAAGGCGGAGATCAAGCAGCTGCCCCAGCTGGAAGGGCTGCGGGCACTGGTGGCGGACGACGACACCAACACCTGCCTGAGCGTCAGCACCATGCTTTCCAAGATTGGCATGCGCCCGGAGTGGACCATCTCCGGCAAGGAAGCGGTCATCCGCACCAAGTACGCCGTGGAGCAGGGCGATGCTTTCAGCGTGTATATCATCGACTGGCTCATCCCGGATATGAACGGCATCGAGATCGTGCGGCAGATCCGCAAGGTCATCGGGGACAGCTGCCCCATCATCATCCTGACCGCCTATGACTGGGCGGATATCGAGGAGGAGGCGCGCGCCGCCGGTGTGACCGCTTTCTGCGAAAAGCCGCTCTTCCTCTCGGAGCTGCGCAAGGTACTGGCAGAGCCCTTCCGGGTGCAGTCGACCCAGACGCCCGCCCTGCCGCCCAAGGCAAGCTTTGACGGTAAGCACCTGCTGCTGGTGGAGGATAACGCCCTGAACCGGGAGATCGCCATAGAGATCTTAAAGGAAGCAGGCTTCCTTGTGGATACCGCCGGAGACGGCGTTGAAGCAGTGGAAAAGATGGAGCAGTCCGCGCCCGGGCAGTACGACCTGATCTTAATGGACATCCAGATGCCCCGGATGGACGGCTACGAAGCCACCCGGCGTATCCGCGCCCTGCCCGACCCCCGCAAGGCGGGCATCCCCATTTTTGCCATGACCGCCAACGCCTTTGAGGAGGACAAGCAGAACGCCCTGAATGCGGGCATGAACGGCCACATCGCAAAGCCGCTGGATATCCCGCACCTGCTGAAGGTGCTGGAAGAAGCGCTGCAATAAGACCCTCTCAGTCATCGCTGTGCGATGACGGCTCCCCCGAAAGGGGGAGCTTTTTTGTTTCTGCCGGTCAGCACCTTCCCGCTCACGCAGTTTCCTCTTCCTGCATAGGATGGTGCACAGCGGAAAAGGGGAGATGACGACATGAGGCAGACAAAGCGGTTTGCGGTGGTGGGCAGCGATGCCCGGCAGGCGGCGGCAGGGCGTGCATTGGCGCGGGCGGGGTATACGGTGGGTGGCGTGCAGCAGCTGCCGCAGGCAGACTGCATCCTGCTGCCGCTCCCGCTGGAACAGGCTGATTTGCCGCTGGCGCAGCTGCTGGGCACGGCAAAGCCCGGTGCGCTGGCGCTGGGCGGTAAGGTGACGGAGAGTGCGTTGTCCATCGCCCGGGCGGCGGGGGTGGAGCTGGTGGATTATTTTGCCCGCCCGGAGCTGACTGTGTATAACGCCATCCCCACCGCCGAGGGCTGCATCGGCATTTTGCTGGAACGGCGCAGCCGCACCCTGTGGGGCGCGGCGGTGCTGGTGCTGGGCTTTGGCCCGGTGGGGCGGGCGCTGGCGGTGCGTCTGGCGGCGCTGGGTGCGCGGGTGACCGTGGCGGCACGCCGCCCGGTGCAGCGGGCAATGGCAGAGGAGCAGGGGCTGCGGGCGGTGCCGCTGACAGACCTTGCCGCCGCAGCTGCCGCCTTTGATACGGTGGTGAACACCATCCCCGCGCCGGTGCTGACGGCGGCAGTGCTGGCGGCGCTGCCGAAGGGGTGCCTGATCGTGGATCTGGCCTCAAAGCCCGGCGGCACGGACTTTGCCGCCGCCCGGCGGCTGGGGCACACGGCGCTGCACGCGCTGAGCCTGCCGACGGTCTGGGCACCGGAAACGGCAGGGGAGGCGCTGGCGCGCACGGTGCAAGCCATTTTGCAGGAGCGGGAGGGAACAATATGACCACAGAGAAAAAGGGCTGTCTTGCCTTTGCGGTGTGCGGCAGCTTTTGCACGTTGGAGGACGCCTTGGGCGCGGCGCAGGCACTGACGGCACAGGGCTGGACGCTGCTGCCCGTCATGAGCTTTGCCGCGCAGCAGGATACCCGGTTCGGCACCGGGAAAGGCTGGCGGCAGCGCTTACAGGCCGTTACCGGGCAGCCGGTGCTGGACACCCTGCAGGCAGTAGAGCCGCTGGGCCCCCGGCGGCTGGCGCAGGCGCTGGTGGTCGCCCCCTGCACCGGCGCAACGCTGGCGCGGCTGGCGGCGGGACTTTCGGATACGCCGGTGACCCTTGCCGCCAAAAGCCTGCTGCGGGTGGGCAGCCCGGTGGTGCTGGCAGTGTCTACCAACGACGGCCTTGGCGCCTCCGGCGAAAATATGGCGCGGTTGTGCCAGCGCAAGCACTATTACTTTGTGCCCTACGGGCAGGACGACCCCTTTGCCAAGCCCCAGAGCCTGAAGGCCGACCTTGCCCTGCTGCCCGCCGCCGTGGACGCCGCTTTGCGGGGTGAGCAGCTGCAACCGGTGCTGCTGGGACAAAGGAATGTGTAAATCTCTTTTCAGCGGGGAAAAAATGTGGTATACTTCAAATGATGTCTTGTCGGCATAAAACGGATAAGCGGAGAATACCAGATGAAAAAATTTACCGCAGCACTGTGCACTGTGCTGCTTTTGATAGGCGCTGTGCTGGTGCCCGGCGCGGCAGCAGCCGGCCCGGCGCTGGCCAATACCCGGGCATACTGCATCATGGATGCAGACACCGGCCTTGTGCTGGCGCAGCAGAATATGGACGAGGAGCTGCACCCGGCCTCCATTACCAAGGTAATGACCCTTGGTCTTGCCTGCGAAAAGGCGCAGGGAGACTGGGATGACGTAAAGCTGACCGTGAGCCACGAGGACGTCTACTCGCTGGCGGGCACGGATTCCAGCCACATCGCTCTGCTGGAAGGGGAAGAAGTTCCCCTGGTGGATGCGTTGTACGCCACCCAGATGGCCAGCGCCAACGACGGTGCCAACCTGCTGGCGGAGTATTTCGGCGGCGGCACCATCGCGGATGGCGTGGCGGCCATGAATGCACAGGTGGAGGAGCTTGGCCTTGCCCACACCCACTTTTCAAACCCCCACGGCATCAGCGACGACGACCACTACACCAGCTGCTATGATATGGCACAGATTTTGCGCTGGGCGCTGCAGCAGCCGGGGTTTGAGGAGTTGTTCACCCGCAACAAGATGTACACCATGCAGCCCACCAACATCCAGCCGGTGACCCGCTACTTCTCCCAGCAGGATAAGATCCGCATTGGCTCCAGCCGCTACCATATCGACAGTGTGCTGGGCTCCAAGCTGGGCTATACCAACACCGCCCGGTACAGCTATGTCTGTCTGGCGGAGCAGGACGGGGTGCGGCTGATCTGCGCGACCATGCAAAGCCAGCTGAGCACCGATAAATATAACGATATGCGCACCCTGCTGGACTACGCCTTTTCCACCTATAAAAGCTACACCCAGCTGCCCGGCGGCACGGTCACCGCACAGCTGGCTGTGGCGGGCGGCGGGCAGAGCCTTGGCACCGTTACCGTAGCCGACCCCGGGGTGAAGCTGCTGCTGGCCGAGGGTTTATCCGCGCAGGATGTGACCGTGGACCTAGAGCTGCCGGAGCAGTATCTGCTTGGCGCAGAGCCCGCCGTGTATGCGGTGTACACCCTGAACGGCGGCGCGCAGCAGGAGAGCACCAGCGTGCGGGTAAAGGCGGAGATCACAGGTCTGGCGGAACTGCTGGAGCAGAGCGTCGGCACAAAGCTGGAAGCCGCCAGGGACGTGGAGCCGGGCAGCAGCGCATGGCTGCTGGCGGGCATCTCGGTGGGGTGCACCATAGGTGCAGCCGTGGTTACCGTACTGGTGCTGCGGGTACATTCCCGCCTGAAAAAGCGCCGCAAAACGGCAAGGCACCATAAAAAAGCGTAAAAGCCTGTTCAAAACCAGACTTTTCCAGATAAAGAAAAAGCTTTCAGAAAAAAAGAGAGGTACAATATCATGGGTAAGTTTATTTTTACGCAGACCGAGATCCCCGGCGTGGTGGTCATTGAGCCGCAGGTGTTCGGCGACGACCGCGGCTATTTTATGGAGACCTACCAGAAGGACCAGTTCGCAGAGGCCGGCATCGACAAGGAATTCGTGCAGGACAACCAGAGCCGCTCCACCCGGGGCGTGCTGCGCGGGCTGCACTTCCAGAAGAACCACACCCAGGGCAAGCTGGTGCGCGTGACCAAGGGTGAGGTGTATGACGTAGCCGTGGACTGCCGTCCCCACAGCGCTACCTTTGGCAAGTGGGTGGGCGTCACCCTCTCCGAGGACAACAAGAAGATGTTCTATATCCCGGAGGGCTTTGCCCATGGTTTTCTGGTGCTGAGCGATGTGGCAGAGTTCTGCTACAAGTGCACCGATGTCTATGACCCCACCAGCGAGGGCGGCATCCCCTACGACGACCCCACCGTCAACGTGCAGTGGCCGGACTGCGGCTGCGAGCACAAGACCAGCGCAAAGGACAAGCTGCACGAGCCCTTTGCCGCCCAGAAGTTCGAGTATTTTGAAAAGTGGTGATCGCCCGTGGCAAAACTCAAAGGGATGTGGAACGGCTTCTGGCGCTACCGCTATCTGCTGTGGAACCTTGTAAGCCGTGATTTCAAGCTGAAATACCGCCGCAGCGTGCTGGGCGTGGTGTGGAGCGTTTTGAACCCGCTGCTGATGTGCCTTGTGTACTGGGCGGTGTTCAGCAGCCTGATGGATATGCGGGGCAGCGGCATCGACA